>Ga0180223_1000256_pt1 | contig 82111 bp, 79 predicted proteins | sample eDN5th30CKraftOP_FD_151337 | JGI IMG/M metagenome (GOLD analysis project Ga0180223, IMG submission 151337) | Enriched Organic Plus compost microbial communities from Emeryville, California, USA - eDNA 5th pass 30_C Kraft OP (version 2) (version 2) ...
GATGATCGACTCGATCAAGCTCGTGCGCCGCGGCAAGGTGCGTCGCGCCAAGCTGTATTACCTGCGCGGCCTGCGCGGCAAGTCGGCCCGCATCGTCGAGAAGCAGGACCAGCGCCAGACCGCTGCTGCGGCTGCCGAGTAATCGTTCTTCTTTCACGAATTCAAAAAGCCCCGGTTTGCCGGGGCTTTTTTCATGCCTGAACGCGGCAGAAATTATGTCGTAAGCGGCCCGTTCATGATCCAGCGATGGCCGAACGGATCGCGCACGATCGCGGTGCGCGTGCCCCAGAACGAATTCGTCGGCGTGACTTCGCCTTTCGCGCCGAGTTTGGTGGCGCGCGCGAACACCTCGTCCACCTCCTCGGAGGTCGCGAATTCGAGGCTGACCGAAGCCGTCACCGGCTCGCCGGGCAGCGGCGGGCGGGCGGTGCCGAATTCGGGGAACGCATCCGACAGGAACAGCGTGCCGCCGTTGATTTCCAGCTCGCAATGCATGATGCGCAGGCCGTCCAGCGCCGGCATCAGGGCTTTCTGCTTGGCGTCGAAGGCCGCGCCGTAGAAGGCAATGGCCCCCGCCGCAGGCGAAACCGTCAAATAGGGTGCGACCGGCGGCCGTGCAGACATTGAGGAGCCCCATGCAGTTCTTATATGGCGAGGATACTTTCCCGCCGCCCCTTATGCGAGTAAAAAGCCCGCTGCAACAGGCGCCTACGGAAAGCGCCGGACCCCGGACAAGCGAAAACCGAAGCGAAAGCAAAATGGCCAAACCGACCACCCTGTACGACAAGATCTGGAACGATCATCTGGTTGACGAGCAGCCCGACGGCACCTGCCTGCTCTACATCGATCGCCACCTTGTCCATGAGGTGACCTCGCCGCAGGCGTTCGAGGGATTGCGCACCGCCGGCCGCAAGGTTCATGCGCCGGAGAAGACGCTGGCCGTGGTCGATCATAACGTGCCGACCACCGACCGCTCCAAGCCCAACCCGGACCCGGAGAGCGCCGAGCAGATCGCGGCCCTCGCCACCAACGCGCGCGATTTCGGCGTGCAGTATTTCAACGAGTTCGACAAGCGCCAGGGCATCGTCCACGTCATCGGCCCGGAGCAGGGCTTCACGCTGCCCGGCACCACCATCGTGTGCGGCGACAGCCACACCTCGACGCATGGCGCGTTCGGCGCGCTGGCGCACGGCATCGGCACGTCGGAAGTCGAGCATGTGCTCGCCACCCAGACGCTGATCCAGAAGAAGGCCAAGAACATGCGCGCCGTCGTCGACGGCAAGCTGCCGGACGGCGTCACCGCGAAGGACATCATCCTCGCCATCATCGGCGAGATCGGCACCGCGGGCGGCACCGGCTACGTGCTGGAATACGCCGGCGACGCGATCCGCGCGCTGACGATGGAAGGCCGCATGACGGTCTGCAACATGTCGATCGAAGGCGGTGCACGCGCCGGCCTCGTTGCGCCCGACGAGAAGGCCTATGAATTCCTGAAAGGCCGTCCGCTGGCGCCGAAGGGCGCGCGGTGGGAAGAAGCCGTGCGCTATTGGGACACACTGCGCACCGATGAAGGCGCGCACTTCGATCACGAGATCCGTCTCGATGCCGCCAACCTGCCGCCGATCGTCACCTGGGGCACCTCGCCCGAGGACGTCGCTTCGGTCGCGGGCATCGTGCCCGATCCGGCCAAGATCGAGGACGAAGCCAAGCGGCTCTCAAAAGAGCGCGCGCTCGCTTATATGGGCCTGAAGGCCGGCACCAAAATCACCGACATCAAGCTCGACCGCGTCTTCATCGGCTCGTGCACCAACGGCCGCATCGAGGATCTGCGCGCGGCGGCGAAGGTGATCAACGGCCACACCGTCAACGGCAACGTCAACGCGATGGTCGTGCCGGGCTCGGGCCTCGTGAAGGAGCAGGCGGAAGCCGAGGGGCTCGACAAGGTCTTCATCAAGGCGGGCTTCGAATGGCGCGAGCCGGGCTGCTCGATGTGCCTGGCGATGAACCCCGACAAGCTGTCGCCGGAAGAGCGTTGCGCCTCGACCTCGAACCGCAATTTTGAGGGCCGTCAGGGCTTCAAGGGCCGCACCCATCTGGTGTCGCCCGCGATGGCGGCGGCGGCGGCAATCGCCGGCCACTTCGTCGACATCCGCGACTGGAAGGCCGCGTAAGCGCAGTCACCTCAACACGCTTCAATAAAAAACGGGCGCCTTCGGGCGCCCGTTTTTATTGCATGGTCTGCGGCGTCAGAAACCGAAGCTGAAGCCGATGCCACGGCCATAGCCGTAATAGGCCGGGCCGCCGTAATAATAGCCATAGGGGCGATAATACGGCCGGTAATACGGGCGATAATAACCATAGGGCCGATAGTAGGGCCGGTAATAAACCCGCGGACGATAATGGCGATGATAATAGTGCCGGTGATGTCGCCGCCGCGCGCTGACATCGGTCATCGCTGTGTTGGCGTTTTTCTTGGCGTGATTCACCTGCTGCGAAGCCGCTTGCGGAGCCGCAGCCTGCGCGGATGGCGCGACCAGCATGGCGCCCAGCGCCATCGTGGCCGCCGCCAGCAGCGTCTGAAGATTAAACCTCATCAAAGCCTCCTTCGATGTGTCCCAACCCCGACGCGAGGATAGCATGTCCGTTGCGCCGATACCGATTCCAATCGTTTTAAAAACCAGACAGGGTCTCAAAACGAAACAGGCCCCATGAAGGGCCTGTCCGCTGACCCGCCTGGAGCTTACCAGTGACGATAGTAACGATGACGCCAGTGGCGGCGATGAGGATGCCAGTGACGGCGATGCCAATGGCGGCGGCGCCAATGGACTTCCGTAGTCGTGCCAGCGGTTGCATGGCCGACGGCCGCGGATGTCCCCGGAGCCGCAAGCGACATCGCATTCGCCTGCTGCGAAGGGGTTACAACAAACATCAGACCCGCCACTGCGAGCAGTCCGAGAAGTTTCTTCATCGTCAGACTCTCCTTCATCATCTCAATCCAGTTCGCGACAACTCGCTCAAGGGATTTGAGTTCCCCGTTGCGAGGCGTTTTATAAGTCTGTTGTGTGAAGCGTGAATGCCTGCTGAATAAAACGGGGCCATATCACGGCACCGTCAGCAATCATGTTCTGTCGCGTGACGATAGAACGGCGCGGCTGAAGCGCGCCCTAACCGCTCCAGTAGCAATTCTGGCGCGGCACAATCACCGTCCCGCTCAGGCGGTGTTCGTATTCGTAATAGGAATGACAGACCCGGACGGAGTTCGGCCCCGGCCCGCGCGGTGTGTAGATGCGGACACGGCGCGGCTTGCGGCGCCGCGTCTCCCGACTTTGCGCGGAGAATTCTTCGATTCCCGCAGCGGCGCCGGTATCCAACACCGTGGCGGCGCGGGACGCTGCCGGCTTGCCCGGCTCGGCCGCCGCCGCATGGCCCAAATAGAGCCCCGCCAGCAAAACCGCGCCCGCCATGCCTAACAATGAATGCCGTATCATCCGCCTGCCCCGCTCAAAGAAGCCCGAAACGTCTCCGATTGGTCTTCCCGCGTCAATAACCCTCGCTCGCGGCGCATCCAGCCATGCGTCCAATGGGACTTTGCCAAATCCGCCTTTCGGGATAAGAACCGTTCCAAATTGGCCTGCCCCCGCAGGCCCCAACGGATTGAGACGATGGAAAAATTCACTGTTGTGAGCAGCGTGGCCGCGCCGCTGAAGATCATCAATGTCGACACCGACATGATCATCCCCAAGCAGTACCTCAAGACCATCAAGCGCACCGGCCTCGGCAAGGGCCTGTTCTCGGAGCAGCGTTACAAGGACGACGGCAGCGAGAACCCGGATTTCGTGCTGAACAAGCCGGCCTATCGCCACGCGCAGGTCCTCGTCGCCGGCGACAATTTCGGCTGCGGATCGAGCCGCGAGCATGCGCCGTGGGCGCTGGCCGATTTCGGCATCCGCTGTGTGATCTCGACCTCGTTCGGCGACATCTTCTACAACAACTCGTTCAAGAACGGGCTGCTGCCGATCCGCGTCACCCACGAAGAACTGGAAAAGCTGTTCGACGACGCCGAGCGCGGCGCCAACGCCACGCTGACGATCGATCTGGAGAATCAGGAAATCCGCGGCCCGGACGGCGGCGTGATTCACTTCGAGATCGACCCGTTCCGCAAGCACTGCCTGCTCAACGGCCTCGATGACATCGGCCTGACGATGCAGAAGAAGGCATCGATCGATACGTTCGAGGCCAAGGAAAAGACCGCGCGGCCCTGGCTGTAAGCCAATCATCGCCCGACACAGATTTGATTAAGCCGCGCCGCAAGCGCGGCTTAATTGTTTGCGGCGCTTACGTCGCTGACTTCTCCAGCTTGCCGATCGCATCCGCCATCGCCAGCGTGCGCCGCGCCATTTCGGCGTGAAGCCGCTCGACCATGCGCCCCTCGTAACGGATCGCGCCCTTAGCCGCCGCTTCCGGTTGCTCGAACGCGGCGATGATGCCGCGCGCCTCGATGAGTTCATCGTCCGATGGCCGAAAAATTCGATTGGCGGCTTCGATCTGCGCGGGATGGATCAGCGTCTTGCCGTCGAAGCCGAGGTCGCGCGCCTGCTCGCATTCCGCAGCAAACCCCGCCACATCGCTGAAATCGCTGTAGGGCCCGTCGAGAATCTCAAGGCCATAGCTGCGCGCGGCGACGACGCAGTTCAGAAACAGTGGCACCATCTCCGCGCGCCCCGGCTTCATGCGAATCCGGGTGTCGAGCGAAATGTCATTCGGCCCGATCACGAAAGCCGCGAGCCGCGCACCTTTGGCTTGCGCGCACGCTGCGATCTCCGCGATGCGCAGCACGGCGCGTGGCGCCTCGATCATCACCCATAATTTGATCGCAGGATCGGCGCCGAGCTGGTCCAGCCGCGCGCCGATCGCGGCAATGTCCTCCGGGCCCGCGATCTTGGGAACCAGAACGGCATCCGGCCGCGCCTGCGCCGCCAGTTCGCTGTCCGCCTGCCAGAACGATGAACCAACCGCATTGGTGCGGATGATGCGCTCGCGTCCGCCAAAGCCGCCTTGCGCCATCGCCTGCGCGATCTGCACGCGCGCATTCGGCTTCTCCTCCGGCGCAACCGAATCCTCAAGGTCGAAAATCACGCCGTCGGCGGGTAGGCTGCGCGCCTTCTCCAGCGCGCGTGCATTCGATCCGGGCATGAACAGGACGCTGCGGCGCGGACGGATCATCAGCATGGCTCCAGACACATAGCTGCGAGAGGCGTATCACCGGTAATGGAGGGAGGAAAGCCTTGCTCCGCGCAAGGGATCGTGGTTAGCCAATGCAAATAACACGCGAGAGTGACCATGCCCGAGAGATTTCCAAAACAGCTGATTTCCGGCTACCGCACCTTTGCGGCTCATCGCCTGCCGACGGAACAGGCGCGCTATCACGAGCTGTCCGACATCGGCCAGTCGCCGGAGGTCATGGTGATCGGCTGCTGCGATTCGCGTGTGTCGCCGGAAGTGATCTTCGACGCAGGACCGGGCGAATTGTTCGTCGTGCGCAACGTCGCCAATCTGGTGCCGCCCTACGCGCCGGACGGCGAGGCCCACGGCGTCTCGTCGGCGCTGGAATTCGCGGTGCAGGTGCTGAAGGTCAAGCATGTCGTGGTCCTCGGCCATGCCCAGTGCGGCGGCATCAAGGCGCTGGTGCATCCTTCCGGGCCGCTGTCGCCCAGCGATTTCATCGGCAAGTGGATGTCGCTGTTGACGCCGACGCGCGATGCCACGCCGCGCCTGCCCGGCGAGTCCGACACCGACTACATCACCCGCATGGAGAAGAGAGCGGTTTCGACCAGCCTCGACAATCTGATGACGTTCCCCTGCGTGCGCATTCAGGTCGAGCGCGGCAAGATGCAGCTTCACGGCGCCTATTTCGGCGTCGCGCACGGCTCGCTCTCGATCCTCGACCGCGCGACCGGCGAATTCCAGACAGTGACCCAGACGCTGCCGGTGGGCTATGAGAGCGCCCGGCCGCACTCGACCCCGCACTGAACTTCATAAAAAAACAAGCCGCCCGGAGGCGGCTTGCATGAAACAACGATTGCGAAAAGAGGCTGCTTCTCAGGCGGCCTTTTTCTTCGGCTGCAGCAGCTTGCGGTTGATCAGCACTTCGGCGATCTGGATCGCGTTCAGCGCCGCACCCTTGCGCAGATTGTCCGACACGCACCAGAACGCCAGACCGTTCTCCACCGTCGCGTCATCGCGGATGCGGCTGATGTAGGTCGCGTCCTCGCCCGCCGCCTCGTAAGGCGTGGCGTAGCCACCCGGCTCGCGCTTGTCGATGACGAGACAGCCCGGCGCCTTGCGCAGGATCTCGCGCGCCTCGTCCGGCGACAGCGGCTTCTCGAATTCGACGTTGACGGCTTCGGAGTGGCTGATGAACACCGGCACGCGCACGCAGGTCGCGGTCAGCTTGATCTTGGGGTCGAGAATCTTCTTGGTCTCGGCCACCATCTTCCATTCTTCCTTGGTGTAGCCGTCCTCCATGAACACGTCGATCTGCGGGATGACATTGAAGGCGATCCGCTTCGGAAACTTCTTCGTCACCAGATCATCGTTGGTGTAGACCGACTTGGTCTGCGAGAACAGTTCGTCCATCGCGTCCTTGCCCGCGCCCGACACCGACTGATAGGTCGAGACCACGACGCGCTTGATGGTCGCGGCATCATGCAGCGGCTTCAGCGCGACGACGAGCTGTGCGGTCGAGCAGTTCGGGTTGGCGATGATGCCGCGCTTGGTGAAGCCAGCGGCTGCATCGGCGTTCACTTCCGGCACGACCAGCGGCACGTCGGAATCGTAACGCCAGGCCGAGGAGTTATCGATCACCACCGCGCCCTGCGCCGCGATCTTCGGCGACCATTCCTTCGACACATCGCCGCCCGCCGACATCAGGCAGATGTCGACGTCGCTGAAATCGTAATTCTCGAGGGCTTTGACTTTCAGGGTGCGGTCGCCGAACGACACTTCGGTGCCCTGGCTGCGGCGCGACGCCAGCGCAACGACCTCGTCGGCCGGAAAGGCGCGCTCGTCCAGGATGTTGAGCATTTCCCGGCCCACATTGCCGGTAGCTCCCACGCAGGCGACCTTGAAACCCATTTTGATTCTCCAAAGGATCATACCGCCCGGCGGTCTGCGCGGGGCGGTAACGCCGGGTATCTATGCGAAAAACGCCATAAATACAACGCCATGAATGCAGGTGAACGCCGCGCCGCCGTCATATCGGGACAGGACAGGCCGCACCCCTCCCGCTCCATATGGGGGCGACGCCGGTAAATTGCTGACCTTTTGAAACATTTTCGGCTGGAGCGCCGTTTATTCAGTCCGACTGTGGCCCAATTCACCTTGTGGCGGCGCCCCCGGAACAGGTAAATTGTCCTCAACTCTGGAATTCGCGAGGGCACGATGGTTTTGAAAATGTTGCGCACCAACGTCATGGCGGCCGCGCTGGCAACGGTGACGGTGGCCGCATTGGGGTTCGGCATCACTGATGCGAACGCAGCGCCGAAGAAGAAACACGCTGTCGTGGCCCGTGACGGCCATGGCCCGAACTATTCCTACCGGGCCGGCCCGCGCACCCGCGTTTTCATTTCCCGCCGCTCGTGGCTGGACGGCGGCACCGAAGTGCTGCCCGGCGACCGCAAGTTCACCGATTACGCGCTGGCGCCCGGCTATCATTATGGCCGCACCATCGACCGGCTGAACATGGGCCGCAATCCGCTGTCCGACAATTACGATCTCGGCGGCTATCCGACCGCGTTCCCGCTGTACTGATCGCAAGCTAACCCTGAATCAAAAATGCCCGGCTCGCGCCGGGCATTTTTTTATTTTCAGCGGCGTGATCTGCGATCAGCCGTGCAGCGCCTGCACTTCCTTCAGCACCGCCTCGCCCATCTGCGAGGTCGAAACGGTCTTCTGGCCAGCCGAAGCGATGTCGCCGGTGCGGACGCCCTTCTCGAGCACATTCGCAATGGCCTTCTCGATGGTGTCGGCCAGCTTGCCCATGTCGAACGAATAGCGCAGCGCCATGCCGAACGAGGCCAGCATCGCCAGCGGATTGGCGAGGCCCTTGCCGGCGATGTCCGGTGCGGAGCCGTGCACCGGCTCGTACAGTGCCTTGCGCTTGCCGGTCTTGGCATCGACAGCACCGAGAGAAGCCGACGGCAGCATGCCGAGCGAGCCGGTCAGCATCGCGGCGATGTCGGACAGCACGTCGCCGAACAGGTTGTCGGTCACGATGACGTCGAACTGCTTGGGGTTGCGCACGAGCTGCATGCCGCCGGAATCGGCGAGCTGGTGCTCGAGCTTCACATCCTTGTAATTCTCGGCGTGAACGCGGGTCACGACCTCGTTCCACAACAGGCCGCTCTTCATGACGTTGCGCTTTTCCATCGACGTCACCTTGCTATTGCGCTTGCGCGCCAGGTCGAAGGCGACAGCGGCGATGCGCTCGATCTCGTAGGTCTCGTAAACCTGCGTATCGACAGCGCGCTTCTTGCCGCCGCCGAGGTCGGTGATCTCCTTCGGCTCGCCGAAATAGACGCCGCCGGTCAGTTCGCGCACGATCATGATGTCGAGGCCTTCGACGATCTCGCGCTTGAGGCTCGAGGAGTCCGCGAGCGCCGGATAGCAGATCGCCGGGCGCAAATTGGCGAACAGTTCAAGATCCTTGCGCAGCCGCAGCAGGCCCGCTTCGGGGCGCACATCGAACGGCACGCCGTCCCATTTCGGGCCGCCGACCGCGCCGAGCAGGATGGCGTCCGCCGCCTTCGCCTTCGCCACCGTGGCGTCGGTGATGGCGACCTTGTCCGCGTCATAGGCGCAACCGCCGACGAGGCCGGTTTCGGTCTCGAAGCTGGCGATACCCTTCGCGTTCAGCCAATCGATCAGGCGCTTCACTTCTCCCATCACCTCGGGGCCAATGCCGTCGCCGGGGAGAAGCAATAATTTGTGCGGTGCCATAGTAGAATTGTCCTGTCGCTGGTTGCCGGGTATGGGAAGTCGCGGTCTTGCTAGATTCACCCTGCGCCTTTTGCAAGCCGCATCGCCCAAACACCGGCATTTGCAGGGCTCTCTGAGCGGTTTGCATGACCTCGCCCTCCTCGACGGTTGCCGATACACGCCCGGCCTGGGCCATCCTGACGCTGGCGATCGGCCCCGCCGTGGGCCTTGGAATCTGCCGTTTCGCCTACTCTCTGGTGCTGCCAGATATGCGCGACACGCTGGGCTGGTCCTACGCCACGTCGGGCGCGATGAACACGGTCAACGCCGCGGGCTACCTCGCCGGCGCGCTGCTGGCCGCACCGGTGGCGAAGCGGATCGGGCTTCTCAAGACCATCCATCTCGGCATCGCGATGTGCCTCGTCTCGCTGGCGATCAGCTCGCTTTCCGGCGCGCCGGTGCCGTTCGGGCTCGCGCGAATTTTGTCGGGCATCGGCGGCGCGTTCGCGCTGATCTGCGGCGGCGCGCTCGCAGCCTCCATCGCGCAGATGCACCCGATGCGCGCGGCGCTGCTGATCGGGCTGTTCTACAACGGCCCGGCGATGGGCCTGATCATCTCCGGATCAATCTCGCCGTTCCTGCTGCAGGATTTCGGGCGCGGCTCGTGGTGGATCGTGTGGATCGTTCTCACCGCGATCTCGGCGGTGATGGCAATTCCGCTGCTGCGCCTCCGGCTCAATCCCGTCGCCGTCAGCACGAGCAGCCAGGATTCGTCGGTGAGGCCGATCATTCCATATCTCGCGGGCTATTTCCTCTACGGCGCAGGCTACATCGCCTATCTGACCTTCATGATCGCCTATATCCGCGACGAGGGTGGCGGCGCTGCGGCCCAAAGCGCATTCTGGTGCCTGATCGGTTTCGGCGGCATCAGCGCGCCATGGATCTGGCGCGGCGTGATGGCGCGCGGACAGAGCGGCCTCGCCATGGCGCTGATGATCGGGATCACCGCAATCGGCGCGGGATTGCCGCTCGCAGGCTCGTCACCGTGGATCTTCGCCGCGTCGGCGCTGATTTTCGGCAACGGCTTTCTCGCCACCACCATCGCGACCACCGCGTTTACGCGATTCAATTATCCCGAACAGGCCTGGCCGCGCGTGATCGCGATTATCACCATCATCTTCAGCATCGGGCAGATTGTAGGACCCCTCGTCACCGGCGCGATCACCGATTACACCGGATCGCTGTCCTCGGCGCTGGCTGTCTCCGCGGCGGCGCTGGCGCTCGGCACGGTGGTGAGCCTGTTCCAGCGCGCGCTGCCCTTCAGCCGCGGCGGCGCATGACGATCGTCAGCTTCCGCTGAACGAATTGTAGCCCTGGTCTTCCCAATAGCCGCCCTTGTAGTCGTTGGTGACTTCCATCGAGACGACGTATTTCGGGTTCTTGAACCCGAGCTTGGTCGGCACCCTGATCTTCATCGGAAAGCCGTAGGCGCGCGGCAGAACCTTGTCGTCGAACTTGAAGGCCATGATGGTCTGCGGATGCAGTGCCGTCGCCATGTCGAGCGGCGAATTGTAACCATCCATGTCCGCGCACTGAAACCAGCAATATTTCGCGCGCGTGTCGGCGCCGATCAGTTTGAGAAAATGGCGCAGCGGCGTGCCGGTCCAGCTTCCGATCGCGCTCCAGCCCTCGACGCAGATATGGCGCGTGATCTGCTTTTCCTGCGGCAGTTTGTAGAGTTCGTCGAGCGTCCACGATTTCCTGTTCTCGACAAGGCCGCGCACCTCGAGCTTCCAGTCCTTGCCGTCGATATTCGGCGCGTCGTCGGGACCGTAATAGGCGTTGAAGGGAAACGGCCGCGTGATCGCACTCTCGGCGAATGTCGGCGCCAGCGTGTTGGGGTTGAAGATCGCCGCCTGCACGGCGTCGTTGAATTTGGAGATTTTCGTCAGCAGCGATTCCGCCGAAGCGCTGTCGCTGACATCGCAGCCGGTCAACAGCGTCAGCGCACCGAGGCTCGCGCCGCCCGCGATGAAACGGCGGCGCGTCAGATCGGGCATCAGCTTCGTCGCGTCCCTGACCAGAAGCTGCCTGTCCACGCCGGGAATGAGTTTCGTCCGCTTGAATGTCAGCATCGCGCGTCTCCCTCAGCGTCCGATAATCATGGCGCGCAGGCTCTTCGGCACCAGGACCGCAAGCGCGACATGGACCACGAGAAAGCCGACGATCAACGCCATGCAGGTGAAATGCACGTAGCGGGCGACATCGTAGCCGCCGAACAACGCGGTGAGATATTGAAACTGCACCGGCTTCCAGATCGACAGACCCGACAGCACGATCAGGATTCCAACGACGATGATGCCGCCATAGAGAAGCTTCTGCACCTGATTGTAAGTGGACAGATCGTCATGCGAGAGTTTGCCGGTCAGCGCCGCTTTGGCGTCACCGATCACGCCGCGCGCACTCAGCGGCAGCAGTTTTTTACGAAAGCGCCCGGTCGCAAGGCCGAGCACCAGATAGACCAGCCCGTTCACCATCAACAGCCACATCGCCGCGAAGTGCCAGAGCAGTCCGCCGGCGAGCCAGCCGCCGAGCGTGATCGAGCGCGAGAACGTAAACGGAAACAGCGGCGAGGCATTGTAGATCTGCCAGCCGGACATGATCATCATGACCATGGCGACGGCGTTGACCCAATGCACGATCCGCACCCATGCGGGCTGCAAGATCTTGCGGGAGCCGGAGTCGGCGGATTTCACGCCAGACAGATTGCCGCTCGGATTTGCCGTTGTGCCGGACATCTGCATCCCTCGTTTTTGAGCCTCGCCCCCATCAACGTGGACGGCGATGAGATTGTTACGTAGCGAGCCGGGCGATTGTTTCATTTTTCGCCGGCACCGTGCAGCGGATGGCCGCTCAACCCGCAATTCCGGCCGTCGAACGGCCTCCGGCCGGGCCGGATGACCGCCCATGGTCTGCATTGCATTGTGCAGCGCGGCTTTGGTAAAGCCGAATTCTCCTTTGTCTTTCCGGATCTTCGCCCATGACCTCATCCGCCAACGCCAATCTCTACGCCCGCCTGTTCGACGGATTGAAGGACCCTCTCAAGACCGCGATCGAAACCGAGGGCCGCGAGGTCTCCTATGGCGAGTTGGACGAGTTCACGGCACGGACGGCGAACTATCTCGTGGCACAGGGCGTCAAGCCGGGAGACCGCATCGCGGTTCAGGTCGAAAAGTCGCTCGCAGCCGTCATCCTCTATCTTGCGACCATCCGTGCCGGCGCGGCTTTCCTGCCGCTGAACACTGCCTACACGCTGAACGAGCTGGAATATTTCTTCGGCGACGCCGAGCCGTCGCTGATCGTCTGCGATCCCTCCAAGGCCGACGACATCCGCAAGATCGCGCAGAAGATCAACGCCAAGGTCGACACGCTCGATGCGGACGGGCACGGCTCGCTCAAGGACGGCGCGGTGAATTCCTCTCCGGATTTCAAGACCGTCGCGCGCGCGGGCAACGATCTCGCCGCGATCCTCTACACCTCCGGCACCACCGGCCGCTCCAAGGGCGCGATGCTGTCGCACGACAATCTGGCGTCGAACGCGCTGACGCTGGTGCAATACTGGCACTTCACCGATAAGGACGTGCTGATCCACGCGCTGCCGATCTATCACACCCACGGCCTGTTCGTGGCGATCAACACCTGCCTGTTCGCGCGCGCGACGATGATCTTCCTCAAGAAGCTCGACACCGACCGCATCATCGATCTGATGCCGCGCGCCACCGTGCTGATGGGCGTGCCGACCTTCTACGTGCGGCTGTTGCAGAACCCGCGGCTGACGAAAGAAGCAGCATCCCACATGCGGCTGTTCATTTCCGGCTCCGCCCCGCTGCTGGCCGAAACCCATCGCGAATGGTCGGCGCGCACCGGCCATGCCGTGCTGGAACGCTACGGCATGACCGAAACCAACATGAACACCTCGAACCCTTATGACGGCGACCGCGTGCCGGGCGCTGTCGGCTTCCCGTTGCCGGGCGTCACCATGCGCGTCACCGATCCCGAAACCGGCCGCGAACTGCCGCGCGACGAGATCGGCATGCTGGAAGTCAAAGGCCCGAACGTGTTTCAGGGCTACTGGCGGATGCCGGAGAAAACCAAGGCCGAATTCCGCGACGGCTTCTTCATCACCGGCGACCTCGGCAAGATCGATCCGCGCGGCTATGTCCACATCATCGGGCGCGGCAAGGACCTCGTGATCTCGGGCGGCTTCAACGTCTATCCGAAGGAGATCGAGAGCGAGATCGACGCCATTCCCGGCGTGACCGAAAGCGCGGTGATCGGCGTGCCGCATGCCGATTTCGGCGAGGGCGTCACCGCCGTGGTGGTGCCCGACAACAAGACGCCGCTGGACGAGGCCGCCGTGCTGCGCGCGCTCGACGGACGGCTCGCGAAATTCAAATTGCCCAAGCGCGTGCTGTTCATCGATGAATTGCCGCGCAACACCATGGGCAAGGTGCAGAAGAACATCCTGCGCGACAAATTCGGCAAGCTCTACACCGGCGCGAAATAATCGCGCTGTTCACAGCCGCGAGTTCCGCAGATCGGGAATGCCCGCTCTGCGGAACGTGAAGGCCTGCGCGCGGATAACGCCTAGTCGCCGCCGCCGAGCGAAAAGCCGAGCCATGCCGCGAGCGGGCCCGCGACGAAGATCAGGCAAATCTCCAGCGGCTGATAACTCCGCGACACCGGCATCCTTGTCAGGATGAGGCACAGCAGAAGGCCGATGACCGAAAAGCCAAAGATGCCCATGAAGGGGGCTTTTATCTTGTCCTGACGGCGTTCCGGCTCTGCCGGGCGCGCGTCTTGGCGGGGGCTGATTTCAGGGCGAGGCACGTCATCGTTCTGCGTTGATTTGCGCAAAGTTAGCGAGACCACGGTTCCCGGGCAAACCGTCTCGTACGATTATCCCTCACTCTCCAAAGAATGAACCATAAATCATTTTAGTATCGTGAATATTTGCGCTGGTATACAAAATACAGAAGTCATTGGCACAACTAAAAACTGAATCAATATTCTCAATTATCATAGTTTCGCATTGCGCTCATTCTTTCCTGTCCGTAAATAGAAAATCTCTAACCCTCGGGCGCGAAGAAATTCCTTCGCCGCATTTCTCGAAAAGTCACCGATGGCCGCACAGACAGAACGTCCGCTCTCCCCCTTCATGACCTATCGGTGGACGCTGACGATGATCATGTCGATCATCCACCGCGTCACCGGGATCGGGCTTTATGCCGGCACGCTGTTGATGGCCTGGTGGCTGATCGCCACCGCCTCCAGCCCTGCCGCCTATGCCTGCCTGCAAAGCTTCACCTCGAGCTGGATCGGCCGCCTTGTCGAAATCGGCTTCACCTGGTCGCTCCTGCATCACGCCTTCAGCGGCTTGCGCTATCTCGTCTGGGACACTGGCCACGGCTTCGGCGTTGAAGCCCGCGAACGGCTGACGCAGGCGGCGCTGATCGCCGGCATTGTCGCCACCGCCGCGCTGTGGATCGGCTTTTATCTGATCGGAGCCGGACGATGAGTGCGCGCGATACCAAATCCGCCTCGATGCGCACGCCGCTCGCCAATGTGCGCCGCCTCGGCGCCGCGCATGCCGGCACGTCGGATTTCTTCCGCCAGCGGGTCACCGCCGTTGCGATGGCGCTGCTGATTATTCCGGTCGCGATCATCGTGCTGATGCTGACCGGGCGCGATCAGGCCGCGGCCCGCGCACTGCTCGGCTCGCCGATCGTCGCGGTGCTGCTCTCGCTCTTCATCATCGCAGGCTGCCTGCACATGAAGATCGGCGTGCAGGTCGTGATCGAGGATTACGTGCACGGCGAGGCATTCAAGATTCTCGCCATCATCGCCAACAATTTCTTTTCGTTCGCCGTCGGGCTTGCGTCGATCTTTGCGATCCTCAAGCTCTCGTTCGGGAGTTAAATCATGACAGCAAATGGGAAGGCCGCAGGGCCAGCCTACCCGATCGAGGATCACACCTACGACGTGGTGGTGGTCGGCGCCGGCGGCGCGGGATTGCGCGCCGTGGTCGGCTGTTCGGAAGCCGGGCTGCGCACGGCCTGCATCACGAAGGTGTTTCCGACCCGTTCGCACACCGTCGCGGCGCAGGGCGGCATCTCCGCCTCGCTCGGCAACATGCATCCCGATGACTGGCGCTGGCACATGTACGACACCGTGAAGGGGTCGGACTGGCTCGGCGATCAGGACTCGATCGAATACATGGTGCGGAACGCGCCCGCCGCCGTTTATGAACTCGAACATTGGGGCGTGCCGTTCTCGCGCACCGAAGACGGCAAGATCTTCCAGCGCCCCTTCGGCGGCATGACCCGCGACTACGGCAAGGGCCAGGCACAGCGCACCTGCGCCGCCGCCGACCGCACCGGCCACGCCATGCTGCACACGATGTACGGCCAGGCGGTGCGCCACTCGGCGGAATTCTTCATCGAGTTCTTCGCCATCGACCTCATCATGGATGATCAGGGCGTCTGCCGCGGCGTGATCGCGCTCAAGCTCGACGACGGCACGCTGCATCGCTTCCGCGCCCAGACCACCATTCTCGCCACCGGCGGCTATGGCCGCGCCTATCAGTCCTGCACCTCGGCGCACACCTGCACCGGCGACGGCGGCGGCATGGCGCTGCGCGCCGGCTTGCCGCTGCAGGACATGGAGTTCGTGCAATTCCATCCGACCGGCATCTTCCCGGCGGGCTGCCTGATTACTGAGGGCGCGCGCGGCGAAGGCGGTTATCTCGTCAACGCCGAAGGCGAGCGTTTCATGGAACGCTATGCGCCCTCCGCCAAGGACCTCGCCTCGCGCGACGTCGTTTCGCGCGCGATGACGATTGAAATTCGCGAAGGCCGTGGCGTCGGCAAGAAGAAGGATCACATCTTCCTTCATCTCGACCATCTCGACCCCGCCGTGCTGCATCAGCGCCTGCCGGGCATTTCCGAATCCGCCAAGATTTTCGCCGGCGTCGATGTGACCCGCGAGCCGATCCCGGTGCTGCCGACCGTGCACTACAACATGGGCGGCATCCCGACCAACTTCCACGGCGAGGTTGTGGTGAAGAAGGGCGGCGACGACGATGCGGTGGTGCAGGGCCTGATGGCGGTCGGCGAAGCCGCCTGCGTGTCGGTGCACGGCGCCAACCGCCTCGGCTCGAATTCGCTGATCGACCTCGTGGTGTTCGGCCGCGCGGCGGCGCTGCGCTGCGCCGAGAAGCTGACGCCGAACGGCAAGCAGCCCGAGCTGCCCGCCGATTCCGCCGACAAGGCGCTCGCCCGCCTCGATCATTTCCGCAACGCGTCCGGCGGCACGCCGACCGCGAAGCTGCGCGACTCGATGCAGCGCGTGATGCAGAACAACTGCGCCGTGTTCCGCACCGGCGACGTGCTCGCCGAGGGCAAGGACCTGATCCACAAGGTCCATGGCGGCCTGACCGACATCGGCGTGACCGACCGCTCGCTGATCTGGAATTCCGACCTCGTCGAGACGCTCGAATTCGACAATCTCATCGTGCAGGCAGTGGTGACGATGGATTCCGCCGTCAACCGCACCGAGAGCCGCGGCGCGCATGCGCGCGAGGACTACTCCGAGCGCGACGACAAGAACTGGATGAAGCACACGCTGGCGTGGATCGATCCCAAGGCTAACACCACGATCGATTACCGCCCGGTGCACAGCTACACGATGACCAACGACATTCAGTACATTCCGCCGAAGGCGCGCGTGTACTGAGCGATTGCCGGAAATAAAAAGGACAAAGGCTTTACGTCATGGTTGAATTCGCGCTGCCGAAAAATTCCACCGTCACAGGCGGCAAGACCTGGCCGAAGCCGGAAGGCGCGAGCGAGACGCGCGAATATCACATCTACCGCTGGTCGCCGGACGACGGCCAGAATCCGCGGATGGACACCTATCACGTCAACACCGCCGATTGCGGCCCGATGATTCTCGACGGCCTGATCTGGATCAAGAACCACGTCGATCCGACGCTGACCTTCCGCCGCTCCTGCCGCGAAGGCGTCTGCGGCTCCTGCGCGATGAACATCGACGGACAGAACACGCTGGCCTGCACCCGCGCGATGAATGAAGTGGAAAGCGGCCCGATCACCATTCGCCCGCTGCCGCACCAGCCGGTGGTGAAGGATCTGGTGCCGGACCTCACCAATTTCTACGCGCAGTATGCTTCCATCGAGCCGTGGCTGCACACTTCTACGGCGACGCCGCAGAAGGAATGGCGGCAGTCGATCGAAGAGCGCAGCAAGCTCGACGGGCTTTACGAGTGCATCCTGTGCGCGTGCTGCTCGACCTCATGTCCGAGCTACTGGTGGAACAGCGACCGCTTCCTCGGTCCGGCCGCACTTCTCGCCGCCGACCGCTGGGTGAAGGATTCGCGCGACGAAGCCACCGGCGAGCGGCTCGACAATCTGGAAGACCCGTTCCGGCTCTATCGCTGCCACACCATCATGAATTGCGCCAAGGCCTGCCCGAAGGGATTGAACCCCTCGAAGGCCATCGCCGACCTCAAAGCCAAGATGGTCGAGCGGCAGGTTTAAATTTCGCAGTTTTCGTTTCCAATCAAAAAGCCTGCCGCTGAACACGGCAGGCTTTTTCTTTTCAGGGCTGCATCAAAACTTGTCGACGTCGATCACTGCCTGCGCAAAAGCCTGCGGCGCTTCCTGCGGCAGGTTGTGGCCGATGCCGCCGGTGATGAGCCGGTGAGCGTACTTGCCGGTGAATCGCTTCGCATAGGAGTCCGGCGCGGGATGCGGCGCGCCGTTGGCGTCACCTTCCATCGTGATGGTTGGCACCGCGATGCTCGGAAGCCGCTCGAGTCGCTTCTCGATGTCGTCGTACGTCGCCTCACTCTCAGCCAGACCCAACCGCCAGCGATAATTGTGGATCGAGATCGCGACGTGATCGGGATTGTCGAGCGATTTGGCTGAGCGCGCGAAGGTCGCGTCGTCGAACTTCCATTGCGGGGACGCGAGCTGCCAGATCAGCTTCGCGAACGCATGGGTGTTTTGCGCATAACCAAGCGCGCCGCGCTCGGTCGCGAAATAGAACTGATACCACCACGCCAGCTCGGCCTTCGGCGGCAGCGGCTTCTCGTTCGCCGCGCGGCTGCCGATCAGATAACCCGAGACGGCGACCAGCGCCTTGACACGCTCCGGCCAGAGCGCTGCGAGAATGCCTGCCGTGCGCCCGCCCCAATCGTATCCCGCGACCAGCGCCTTCTCGATCTTGAGCGCGTCCATCAACTCGATCGTGTCCACCGCGAGCGCCGCGGGCTCGGCATTACGCATCGTATCGCTGGAGAGGAATTGCGTCGTGCCGTAGCCGCGCGCATGTGGCGCGATGACGCGATAGCCCTTCGCGGTAAGTAAAGGCGCCACGTCGATGAAGCTGTGAATGTCGTAAGGCCAGCCGTGCAGCAGCAACACCACAGGGCCGTTGGCGGGACCGGCCTCAAAATAGCCGATGTTGAGAACGCCGGCCTTGATCTGCCGGATCGGAGCGAGCACGGCGGCACTGTTCGACGTAGAGGCGCTTGATGCGCCTGCGCCCTGCGCGCGGGCGGGCTGCAGCAAGCCGAATCCCGCGGCGGTCAACGCGGCAGCGCCGGTCGAGGCGATCTGGAGGAAGTTGCGGCGGTTTGCATTGATGAGGTCGGACATGGCTGGGTTCCGGAATTTCAGTGTGAGGGGGAAGCGGCCTGCTCCGCGCCGATGATGCGCGGAGCAGCTTTCAACGATTCAGAGCACGGTCAGTTCGACGTTGATGTTGCCGCGCGAAAGTTTCGAGTACGGGCAGATCTGATGCGCGGCGCTCACCACCGCTTCGGCGACCTCCCGATCGAGGCCCGGCAGGCTGACATTGAGGCGGGCCTGAAGCTGGAAGCTGTCGCCGACAGTCCCGAGATCGACCTCGGCATCGACCGCGAGATCGGAGGGAAGTTTCACCTTCTGTGCGCTGGCGGCGCGGCCCATCGCGCCGATGAAACAGGCCGACCAGCCGGCGGCGAACAACTGCTCCGGGTTGGTGCCCTGACCGGCGGAGCCGGGAGGCGACAGCTTCAGCTCAAGGCGGCCGTCGGAGGAGCGGGCCGCGCCGTCGCGGCCGCCGGTGGTGTGGGTCTTGGCGGTGTAGAGCACTTTTTCGATCTGGGCGGTCATGGCCGGGGTCCTTTGGCTGTCTATTAATCACTACCGATCTAATCGGATGCGAACTAAATAGCCGAACCCGCCGCGATGTCAAGCCTTCCGATTTAATCGGAACCGATATATATACTGTCCGAGAGATCACGTCCATGTGAGGAACCAGCCCATGACCGCCTCCAAGACCGCCGCCAAAACCCCTGCTCCGGCATCGCCCGCAAAAGGCCCGAGGCTTGAGGACTTCCTGTGCTTCGCGGTCTATTCGGCCAACCTCGCCTATGGCCGGGCCTACAAGCCGATCCTGGACAAGCTCGGCCTCACCTACACGCAATACATCGCCATCGTCGCGCTGTGGGAGCAGGACAACCAGACCGTCGGCGGGCTCGGCGAAAAACTGTTTCTCGAATCCAACACGCTGACGCCGATCCTCAAGAAGCTCGAGGAATTGGGCTATTTGCAGCGCAAGCGCGACCCCGCCGACGAACGCCAGGTCATCGTGCATCTCACCGAGGCGGGCCGGCGCCTGCGTGAGAAAGGCCTGTGCATGAACCTCGTCAAGGAAACGGGCTTGTCGCCGGACGACTTCCGGCAGTTGCAGAAGACGGTCGTCACGCTGCGCAACAACCTCGCCAAGGCCGCGAAAAACCAGCGGACGTAAAAGACGCCGCTAGCCGAACGCAGGCAGCACGAAGATCGCGATATTGGCGAGCAGCGCGAGGCCATAGACGATCGAGCGCGCGGTGCACTGGTTGATGACGTACAGGATGCCGTGCACCACGCGCAGCACCACGTAGGTCGCCGCAAGCGCATTGACCGTCGAGATCGTGGCCCCCTGCGTCACCGCGATGATGACGGCGGCGGCGAAGAACGGAAAATTCTCGTAGGCATTGTAGTGCGCCGCATAAGCGCGCCGATGTTTCGGCGGCAGATCGTCAGCGGATTCGCGCGGATAATGATTATCGACGTCGCCGCCCGCCTTTGCGTATCCGGCCCAGAACAGCGGCAACAGCGCGGCAACCAGAACGCACCAATAGGCCAGCGGCATCGTGTCTCTCCCCCGTGAAGGTCGCATTTCGTCGGCGCGCGCATCCAAAGTCAACCGCACATCGCCGGCAGCACGCGCGGAACATGCCGCGATCATGCGCGTTGCATCATTTCACACACATGGAGACATGAATGGCGCCGACGCCACAAACGCCGCAGGGCGATCCGCCGGAAGTGCCGCCCGCGACGCCGGGCACGCCGACCGAGCCGCCGCCCGAAGCGCCGCCCGGCAATCCGCGTCCTGATGTGCCGCCGCCGATGCGCGAGCCGGATGCGCCGCCGCAGCCGCAGGAATTGCCGGGACAAACGCCGGAAGAACTGCCGTCGCGCGGCCCGCAGACGCCGCAGGGTCCTGCGTCGCCGAGCGATTGAACCGCTGTGCGGTTCTGTCCGTTACGATATGATTGCAAAACACGATGCGCGATTAACGGCTGTTCATATCGCGAGATGCGACAACTCATTTCCTGCAAAATAATCGGAACGGCGATACACGCCGCCACACTCCTGCCTCACCGTTGTCAGTCCATTGAGGGCATGACGCATCATTCGCAAATACGTCGTTGATTTTCTCACGGCGCCAACACCAAGGATGGACATGAAAAATCTGAGACTGGTCTTGCTCGCGACCGCTGCATTTTCCATTTCGCAATTTGCCCACGCCGCGCCAGCCTCTCTGATGATGGCGCAGGCCGAACCGCAAAAGGGGCCGGAACACAAGCCGCCGCCAAAGGCGCCCCCGAAAGCACCGCCGCCGCATGTCGCGCCGAAGGCAGCGCCTCCTGCGCCACCGAAGGCCGCACCGCCTGCACCTCCGAGAGCCGCACCTCCGCAGGCGCCGAAAGCCGCACCGCCGCGTCCGCCGGCTGCACCGCAGGCTCCTGCCGCACGTCCCGTGGCACCTCCGGCACCGCCTCATGCCGCGCCGCCGCCGCGTCCCGGCGCACCATCGCAAGCTCATCCGCCCGCACGGCCGACGCCGCCTGCTGGCGCGCCGGGTCAGCCGCCGCACCGTGGCGAAGTTCCGCGGCCGCCCGCTCCGCAGCCGGCACCAAAGGCCGCGCCTGCTCCTGCTCCCACTCCTGCGCCAGCACCGCGCGGTGAAGCGCCGCGTGCACCGAATGCACCGCCGGTCGCGCCCGGCGTTCGCGACGTGACGCCACACGCACCGGCTCCGAATGCTGCGCCCAACGCGGTTCAGACTCCGCCCGGCGCAAAGCCGCTTCCGAACGCAACGCCGCCTGCGCCGAACGCAGCACCAGCACCGGGTGCACCCGGCGCCAACGGACAACGCAGCGAACACCGCGGTCCGCCGCCGGGCATGCCGGCCGGCACGCCCACAGCACCGGCCAAGGCACCGATCGCCGCACCGTTGCCTGCAGCACCTGCACCAACCGCCACCACGCCGCTGCCGGCCAAGGATGCCACCACGCATCGCGGACGGATCGACGATTTGCGCGGCAAGCGCCAGGAACGCACCGAGGGCGGCCGCACGATCATCACCGAACCGGGCCGCGTCATCGTGCGCGATCCGAACGGTCAGTCGTTCGTCCGGCACAATGACGTCAATCGTTTCCGCTACGGCGCGCGCGACGTGCGCGTTGACCGGCAGGGCAACGACACCCGCACCGTGGTGGTGCGGCCCGACGGCTCGCAGATCATCACCATCAATGACGAGCGCGGCAACCTTCTGCGGCGCAGCCGCCGCGGTCCGGACGGACGCGAGATCATCATCATCGACAACCGGCGTCACCATGGCCCGGGCGTCGGTGCCGGTTTTGCGGCGGGCGTCGTCGCGGGCGCGATCGGCGGCTACTTCGTCTCGCTGCCGCCGCCGGTGCTGCACATTCCGCGCGACCGCTACATCGTCGAAGCCGCCGGCGCGCCGCCGGACCTGATCTACGACACGCTGATCGCGCCTCCGGTGGATCGCATCGAGCGGCCCTACTCGCTTGAGGAAATCCGCTACAGCCCGTCGGTGCGCCAGCGCATGCCGTCGATCGATCTCGACACCATCAACTTCGAAACAGGATCGTGGGACATTCCGCCGGATCAGGCCGCGAAGCTGCAGGTGATCGCCGATGGCATGAAGCGCGCCATCCAGCATAACCCGCAGACCGTGTTCCTGATCGAAGGCCACACCGATGCGGTCGGCAGCGACGTCGACAACCTGTCGCTGTCGGATCGCCGCGCCGAATCGGCAGCGGAATTGCTGACGCAGCAGTTCGGCGTGCCGCCGGAAAACCTGACCTCGCAGGGTTACGGCGAGCAGTACCTGAAGATTCCGAGCGACGGGCCGGAACGCCGCAACCGCCGCGTCACGGTGCGCAACATCACGCCGCTGCTCAACGGCGGCGAGGCCAACGCCGCCCCGCGCTAAAGACGACGCTCATTGAAAACGAAAACGGCCGGAGAGAAATCTCCGGCCGTTTTTTGTTTATGGCGAAGGTGGCGGCGGGGAGCGACGCTTCGGTGGTGTCGCTGGACGAGCGGGATCTTTCCGGATTTCTTCAAAGATATCATCTAGCCGTCGAAGAACTCGCCTTCCGATTTCCGCGTATTCGTCAAAATTTACGTCGCTCAAGCGATACAAGCGGGAGTCGGGCAAAGACAAAACCGCGAAATCATCCGGATGAACGTCATGTTCCGTATATGCGTCCGGAAGAAGCGTAAGAACGGCATATGTCATTCGCGCATCAAGTATAGGAACGGCAGTATTCCAAACATGAATTGCAACCTTAGAGCCATCCAACTCGATACCAAAGTTAGGTAGATACTGGACTTTAAAGTTCTTTGCCGGGCTTTCAAAATGAGCCGGATCGAAATGAAGGACATCCCCCGGATTGAGTGCCCGCCAAGAACGCAACTTTTCGAGTCCGTCTTTGACAGACTGCCGTTCTGAGTCCCGCGAAACATCTTCGGCTTCAAGTAGCACCTCAGGGAACGGCGCACCATCGACAATGTACCGATGAGCTAAGCGCCGTAAGCTACGATGAAAATCATAGCCGGAATCAGACGGCAGGGACCTTTTTCGAATTTCGGTCTTTTGGGGTCGAGAGTTCAGCGAAATTAGCTTCAGGAATGCTGAAAATCCGAACGTGGGCATGCAAACCTCCGCAAACGAAAGTTACAGGTCGCTCCCCCCCGAATCGCGGCCAAGGCCAATGCTCGCCGATTCTCACCGAAGAGTCGAATCCCCCTACAATCTAGATTCTTCCTACGCTGACCGGGCGAGGCCAACGCCGCCCCGCGCTGAGGACGGCACAACTCAAAAAGAAAACGGCTGGAGATTTCTCTCCGGCCGTTTTTGTTTTGGACAATCCGCGATGAGCGTCAGCTCTTGTCGTTATCGAGCTTCGGAATGTGCGAGCCCTGCCCAGCCGAGAGCAGGCCGGTCTTGGTATAGAGATCGAGCTTGCCGCGCGTATCGGAAATATCGAGATTGCGCATGGTCAACTGGCCGATGCGGTCGCCCGGCGTGAACGGCGCGTCTTCGACCTTCTCCATGCTGAGTCGCTCCGGCGCATAGGTCAGATTCGGACTCTGCGTGTTGAGGATCGAGTAATCGTTGCCGCGGCGCAGCTCCAGCGTCACCTCGCCGGTGATCGCGCGCGCCACCCAGCGTTGCGCGGTTTCGCGCAGCATCAGGGCCTGCGAGTCGAACCAGCGTCCCTGATAGAGCAAGCGGCCCAACCGCATCCCGCTGATCCGGTATTGCTCGATGGTGTCTTCGTTGTGGATGCCGGTGACGAGACGCTCATAGGCGATGTGCAAGAGCGCCATGCCCGGCGCCTCGTAGATGCCGCGCGACTTCGCCTCGATGATGCGGTTCTCGATCTGGTCGCTCATGCCGAGGCCATGGCGTCCGCCGATGGCATTAGCCTCGAGGAACAGCGCGACCGGATCGGCAAAGGTCTTGCCGTTCAGCGCAACGGGCTGGCCTTCGACAAAGCGCACCGAAACCGTTTCCGCCTTCACCGCGCAGTCGTCACGCCAGAACGGCACGCCCATGATCGGGTTGACGATCTTAATGCCGCTGTCGAGCTGTTCGAGATCCTTGGCCTCGTGCGTCGCGCCGAGGAGATTGCTGTCGGTCGAATACGCCTTCTCGGCGCTCATCTTGTAGGCGAAACCATGCTTGGTCATGAACGCCGACATTTCCGCGCGTCCGCCCAGCTCGTCGATGAATTGATCGTCGAGCCACGGCTTGTAGATCTTCAGGTCCGGATTGGTCAGCAGGCCGTAGCGGTAGAACCGCTCGATGTCGTTGCCCTTGTAGGTCGAGCCATCGCCCCAGATGTTGACGCCGTCTTCCTTCATCGCCGACACCAGCATCGTGCCGGTCACGGCGCGGCCGAGCGGCGTCGTATTGAAATAGGCGATGCCGCCGGTCGAGACGTGGAAGGCGCCCGATTGAATCGCAGCGATGCCTTCGTGAACCAGTTGCGACCGGCAATCCACGAGGCGGGCTTTCTCGGCACCGAACTCACGCGCTTTACGCGGAATCTCGTCGTAGTCGGCCTCGTCCGGCTGGCCGAGATTGGCGGTGTAGGCGAATACGCGCGCGCCCTTCTGCTTCATCCAAAGCAGCGCCGCGCTGGTGTCGAGCCCGCCCGAGAACGCGATGCCGACATTTTCTCCCTTGGGAAGGCTCTTCAAAATCGTGGTCATCGAACGTCCATTCAGGAATTTCGTTTGGCGGTTGAAGGGGTTGGGCGCGAGCCGGCCCAGTCGCCCCACCGGGATCAGATCGGCTTTCTATAGAAAGATTGCGGGGCGATGGGAAGGGCGGGACGATCCCTCTTTGTCGTCCCCGCGCAGGCGGGGACCCAGACTTTCTGTCAGGGCCGCGCGAGCGAAACGACTCGACATTCGAATCAAACCGAAAAGCTAGGGGTTATGGGTCCCCGCCTGCGCGGGGACGACATCGGTTGTGTTGCCGAGCCTGATAACCCGTGGCGCCTCGCCGACATCGTAGCCCCACAGCTTCTGCCGCCAGCGATAGCCCGGCCACGCAAGGCGCGTCAGCCACGCATCGACATCCTCATCGGTGAACCGTGTCGAGGGCCAGCGGTAGATCAGCGCGAAGCCGAGCCAGACCACGAAAAACGACACCAGACCCGACGCGATCACGTCGGTGAAAAAATGCCCGCCGAACATGATCCGCAGGCCGCCGGTCGCAATCCCGAACGCCGTCGCGCCGAGATAGGCGAGCGGACGCCATTGCGGCGGCGTCAGTGCGGCGGGCGCATAAGTCCAGAACGCGGTGCCGCCTTCGCCCGAGAAGAACGAGCAATGCCGCGGGCAGGTGCCGCGCCAGTCCCACCAGGGCACGAAGCGATCCTTGCCGTTGAACTCGACGACATTGGCCGGGCGCGGACGGCCCCAATAGGTCTTGAAGGTCGCGTTCGGCAAAATCACCGCGCAAAGCAGGATCGTGGAAATCAGAAACACCGCCTTGCGGCCCGGCACTCTCAACGGTTCGACCGGCCGGAACAGCTTCCACACCACCGCAATCATCGACGGCACCGCGAACAGCCACGCCACCACCATCGCGCCGCGCCGTGCAACAGCCGCCCATGTCACATCCGCCATCGGAAAATGTTTCGTCGCCGCATCATAGAAATGCGCGGAGATGCGAAGGTCGAGTTCGGGAAACAAACCGAACGCCAGGCCGACACCCAACGACAGCGCCAGCGCGATATAAAGGCCGGTGCGGTTCAAGCGGCCGGCTCCCGCCACACCCCGGCATTGCGGCCCGCGATCAGCCAGTAGACCACGCCGCCGAGAATGCCCGCACCCACCATCACCTCGGCATGCCGCCGCACGATGCCCTCGAACGTCATCGTCACGGTGTCGAACGGAATGAAGGCAAGGTAACAGCCGAGTCCCGCGAGGCCGCCGAAGATCGCATAAGCGAGAATATGACGGATCGAGAACGCCTCGGTGACGAGCACGGCGATCAAGGCGGGCACCAGCGCGAAGCCGCTGAGCAGCACGAAGCCGATACCGAAAATGACGTTCACCGTGCCGTTGTCGATATTCAACGTCTGCAAGTCCATCTCGGGAAACACCAGCGCGAACACCACCACCGCGCCCGCCACGAAGCAGGCCGCGAGGAAGCCGAAGAAGGTTGCGAACAGGCGCCCGATCACAGCCATATGAGGGTTAATCCGTCATCGCCATCGCGCGCAGCGCATCGCGCTCGCGCGCCGACAATTTCTCCGTCTCGGATTTCAACTGCCCACAGGCCGCGAGAATGTCGCGGCCGCGCGGCGTGCGCACCGGCGAGGAATAACCGGCGTTGAAGACGTATTCGGAGAATTTCTCGATCTGCTCCCAGTCTGAGCACTCATATTTGCTGCCGGGCCACGGATTGAACGGAATGAGATTGATCTTGGCAGGAATGCCCTTGAGCAGCTTCACCAACAGCTTCGCGTCGTCGAGCGAATCGTTGACGCCCTTCAGCATCACATATTCAAAGGTGATGCGGCGCGAGTTCGATGCGCCGGGATAGTTGCGGCAGGCATCCAGCAATTCCGCCAGCGGATATTTCTTGTTCAGCGGCACCAATTCGTTGCGCAGTTCGTCGCGCACCGCATGCAGCGAGATCGCCAGCATCACGCCGGTCTCGTCGCCCATTCGCCCGATGTTCGGCACCACGCCCGAGGTCGAGAGCGTGATACGGCGGCGCGACAGCGCGATGCCTTCATTGTCCATCACGATGTTGAGCGCGTCGCGCACCGCATCGAAATTATAGAGCGGCTCGCCCATGCCCATCAGCACCACATTGGTGACGAGGCGGTTGCCGTTCGGCGTTTCGCGATCGACCCAGTCATTCAGACGATCACGCGCCACCATCACCTGCCCGACGATTTCCCCGGCGGTGAGGTTGCGCACCAGCCGCTGCGTGCCGGTGTGGCAGAACGAGCAGTTCAGCGTGCAGCCGACCTGCGAGGAGACGCAGAGCGTGCCGCGATCGGTTTCGGGAATGTAGACGCACTCAACCTCATGCGCGCGGCCGACGCCGTCGCCCGGCAGCCGCAGCAGCCATTTGCGGGTGCCGTCGTTGGAAATCTGCTCGGCGACGACTTCAGGACGATCGACCGTGAAGCGCGCTTCGAGCTGCGTGCGCATGTCCTTCGAGACATTGGTCATGTCGGCGAAAGTCTGCGCGCCACGCACATACATCCAGTGCCAGAGCTGTTGCGCGCGCATCTTGCGCTGCTTCTCGGGCACGCCGAGTTCGCCGAGCCGCGCCATCAACTCCGCCCGCGACAGACCGATCAGCGACGGCCGGTCGGGCGCGACATAGACCTCGAGCGCGGTTTTTTCCAAAGGCGCGTCGGTGCGCGCGGCGGCTGGCGACGTGGGGTTCATGGCGCTTCAAATAGGCTTTTCGCGCTGCCGTGGAAAGCCGCAGCCGGGGCGATTCAGGCCCGAAATCTAAGATTTTCGTCATTGCGAGCGCTAGCGAAGCAATCCAGAGGTTCCCGCCGGGCTGGATTGCTTCGTCGCTTCCGCTCCTCGCAATGACAAAAACAGCCTACTTCCGGCACTCCTGCGCCACCTTGTCGAGCGCCTGCGACAGCCCCTTCAGCGAGAACACATCGGTGGTGTCCGTTCCCCGGGATGAGGTCGCCTTCACCGTCGCATCGGCGCCCTTGCGCAGCGCATCGACCAGACGATCCTCCTCGGCGGCGTTCTTGATCCACAAACCGTCGCCCTGCGCGTACATCGCGTAATGCGCGTTGCCGATGCTGAGCGAGGAATCGTCGCCGGGCTTGATCGTGTAGCCGATCATCACCGACACCTCGTTCGTCACCTTCTCAGCGGGACGGGTCGAGATGAAGGCATAGGCGGGATCGCGCGGGCGGTTCGGCGGATTGGTTTTCGAGGACGAAGGCTTCGCCAGCGCGAAGCAGACCTTCTTGCCGTGCGGAGTTGCGACATACGCGCCCCAGTTGGCGTACTGGCCAACCAGCGTCGGCTCCGCGCCGCCGACATGCGGGACTGCCGATTTTGCCGCAGGCTTATGCGACTTGGCGCTCGACTTCGCCTTGCTGGATTTTGCGGGCGCGCTCTTGGATGAGTGGGCCTTTGGAGTCTGGGCCTGCGCCACAACAGGCGCGGCCATCCATCCAATGAGCGCCATCGCGGTCAAAGGTGCCAGCATCCGCAACATCATGAAGAACCTCTTTGATCGGGCATTGCGCGAAAGCCGCCCGGCCTTGTCGAAAACGGGAATCGGCGATGATTGCCCGCAGTTTGCACTGATTCCGCCGATCAGCCAAACCGCAGCAATGTGCCGCTTTTGGGGCTGAAGAACTTAAGGTTGGGTATCCTCGACGCCGCGCACCAGCGCGGCGCGTGCGGCCTGCCGGTGGTCGGCGGTGATATGGCCCGAGACCAGCCGGATCGCGGTCGCGAGCACCGCGGCATCGTCGGTAAAACCGAGCACCGGCAGCACGTCGGGCATGAAATCGAACGGCAGCACGAAATAGGCGATGGCCCCCAGCAGCGCCACCTGCACATGACGCGGCGTCTGGCGGTCGAACGCGCAATAATAAGCCGCCAGCAATTCTTCCGCGAACGGCAGTTGCGACGCCACCCGCTTGAGCTTCTTCCAGAAGCTCTCGCGCAGGCGCTGCGGATTGTTCACCAGCGCGTTGGTGTCGAGCTCGATGCTCTGTTGCGATCGTGTCATGGCTGCGTTGCGCGGCTCCTTCTCCGCATCCCTATAAATGGGAATGCGCAACCGGCGCGGCAAGCCGCAAATCCACGCTCCCTCACACACCGAGTTTGGCCGCGATCTCGTTCATGGCCTCGGCAAGCGCGATATCGCGCGCGGTGACCCCGCCGGCATCGTGGGTGGAGAGGCTGACCTCGACGGTTTTGTAGACGTTGCGCCAGTCTGGATGGTGGTCGCGTTTTTCCGCGACCAATGCTGCGCGCGCCATGAAGCCGAACGCCTCGTTGAAGTCCCGGAACACAAACGTGCGTTCCAGCGCCTTGCCGTCCGCGGCCGCCTTCCAGCCCGTCAGGCCCGCCAGCGCCTCTTTCCGCGCCGCCTCCGAGAGCAAACCGCCCATATCACGCCTCCTGCCTGAACTTGCCGTCAACCTTGAGTGGCCCCGGCTGTTCCATGATAGCCGTTCACCAACATTTGCCCCGGGCCGCATTCCGCCTCAATTTCTGGTACGATAATGTTTGCAACCCTCGACGCCTAGCCCGGGCGGCGATCCTGCGCGGTGGAGCATGGCGAAAGACAATCTGTTGGCGCGGCCGGCGTTGCAACCGCAGGGAACATCTTCCGCGCGATCGCGCAGGCGCATGCGCGGAACCTTGATGGCGCTCGCCGCCGTGCTCGCCTTTTTCGCGGTTGCGGGCGGCATCACTTATTACGTGGTGCGGCCGGTGACGCTGCGTATCGCGGTCGGGCCTCAGAGCAGTGACGATGTCAAAGTCATTCAGGGCCTGAGCCAGGCGTTCGCGCGCGTGCATGCCCATATCCGCCTGCGGCCCGTCATCACCGAGGGTGCCGCGCAAAGTGCGGCGGACCTCGCGCAGGGCAAAACCGACCTTGCCATCGTACGCGCCGACGTCGATCTGCCGAAGAACGCCGGCGCGGTCGCCTTCCTGCGCAAGAACTTCGCGGTGATCTGGGTGCCGACCGGCGGCAAGAAGCCGAAGATCACCAGCATCAAGCAACTCGCGGGCAAGAAGATTGGCGTGATCGGCCGCACCAAGGCCAACATCAATCTGCTCAACGTCATTCTGGATCAGTCGGGCGTTTCACCGGACTCGGTGACCATCACCCAGTTCTCGACCACCGGCATTTCCGACGCGCTGCGCAACAGCAAGCTCGACGCCTATCTCGCGGTCGGCCCGCTCAACAGCCGCATCACCGCGGAAGCCATTGCGGCGACATCGCGCGCGGGCTCCGAGCCGCGGTTTCTCTCGCTCGATACGGCCGAAGCGATCGCGCAGAAATTCGCCGCCTATGATTCCGGCGAAATTCCCGCAGGCACCTTCAACGCCTCGCCGCCCCGGCCTGATGACACCGTGACGACGATCACCGTCGGCCATCACTTCATGGCGCGCCGAACGCTGTCCGACACCACGGTGGCCACCTTCGCCCGGCAGTTGTTCGGCGCCCGGCAGATCGTCACCAACGAATTCCCGCAATCGGCCAAGATCGAGACGCCCGACACCGATAAGGACGCGGCAATCCCGGCGCACCCCGGCGCCGCCGCGTTCGTGGATGGCGAGGAGAAGAGCTTCCTCGACAAGTACAGCGACTACATGTGGGGCGGCATCATGCTGCTCTCGGTGATGGGCTCGGTGGTGGCGTGGTTCGGCGGCTATCTGCGCAAGGACGAGCGCGTGACCAATTCGGGCCTGCGCGAGCGGCTCCTGGAAATGCTGACCGCGGCGCGGACCAGCGACTCGCTGGAGGAACTCGACGCCATGCAGGCCGAGGCCGACGTCATCATGCGGGAAACGCTGCATTGTTTCGAGGACGGCGCCATCGAGGAGGGGTCGCTGACGGCCTTCTCAATCGCGCTGGAACAGTTCCATAACGCGGTCGCCGACCGGAAGATGTTCCTGATCAACCTGCCGGAAAAGGCCCGGGGGCCACGCCCCGCACCCCCCATTCAGGTCGCTTAAGCATTTTTCGCATACCCGCCCCTTTGGGCGATTTATTCGTTGTTTTTGAGCGATTCCCAACTATATTGCGCCGCAATGCGTGCCCGGTTCGACAGAGCCGGGCACCTCTTTTTCGGGCCGCGATTTGGCCGCCCGATTGAACGCCGCCACGGCGGCCCCAGGATGATTTATGAACCTGCGTAATATCGCGATCATCGCGCACGTCGACCATGGCAAAACGACTCTCGTGGACAAGCTGCTGCAGCAGTCGGGTGTCTATCGTGAGAACCAGCGCATCACCGAACGTGCGATGGATTCCAACGACCTCGAAAAAGAGCGCGGCATCACCATTCTCGCCAAGTGCACCTCGGTGCATTGGGGCGAAACGCAAATCAACATCGTCGACACCCCCGGCCACGCCGATTTCGGCGGCGAGGTGGAGCGCATCCTCTCGATGGTCGATGGCGTGATCGTTCTCGTCGATGCCGCCGAAGGCCCGATGCCGCAGACCAAGTTCGTGGTCGGCAAGGCGCTCAAGCTCGGCCTCAAGCCGATCGTCGCGATCAACAAGGTGGACCGCCCCGATGCGCGCGTGACCGAAGTCGTCAACGAGGTGTTCGACCTGTTCGCGGCACTCGACGCCACCGACGAGCAGCTCGACTTCCCGATCCTGTACGGCTCCGGCAAGAACGGCTGGATGGGCAATTCGGAAACCGAGAACGACAAGGGCATGACGCCGCTGTTCGAGCTTGTTCTGAAACATGTCGCGCCGCCGGTCGTCGAGGAAGGCCCGTTCCGCCTGCTCGGCACCATCCTCGAAGCCAACCCCTATCTCGGCCGCATCATCACCGGCCGCATCGCCTCGGGCTCGGTGAAGCCGAACCAGGCGGTGAAGGTGCTCTCGCGCGACGGCAAGACCATCGAAACCGGGCGCATCTCCAAGATCCTCGCCTTCCGTGGCCTCGAGCGCCAGCCGATCGAACTCGCCGAAGCCGGTGACATCGTCGCCATCGCGGGCCTCACCAAGGGCACCGTCGCCGATACCTTCTGCGACCCGGCCGTTGAAACGCCGATCCAGGCGCAGCCGATCGATCCGCCGACCGTGTCGATGACCTTCATGGTCAACAACTCGCCGATCGCCGGCACCGAAGGCGATAAGGTGACGAGTCGCCTGATCCGCGACCGCCTGCTGCGCGAAGCCGAAGGCAACGTCGCGCTGCGCGTGGTGGAAGCCGCCGACAAGGATTCGATGGAAGTGTCGGGCCGCGGCGAATTGCAGCTCGCGATCCTGATCGAGACCATGCGCCGCGAAGGCTTCGAGCTGGCCGTGTCGCGTCCGCGCGTCGTTCTTGAGAAGGCCGAGAACGGCCAGCTGCAGGAGCCGATCGAGGAAGTCGTCATCGACGTCGATGAGGAATTCTCCGGCGTCGTCGTGCAGAAGATGAGCGAACGCAAGGCCGAGATGATCGAGATGAAGCCGTCCGGCGGCAACCGCCTGCGGCTGGTGTTCTACGCGCCGACCCGTGGCCTGATCGGTTACCAGAGCGAGCTTCTGACCGACACCCGCGGCACCGCGATCATGAACCGCCTGTTCCACGGCTATGCCGCGTACAAGGGCGACATTCAGGGCCGCCGCAACGGCGTGCTGATCTCCAACGAGCAGGGCGAAGCCGTCGCCTACGCGATGTGGAAGCTCGAGGATCGCGGCCCGATGATGATCGAGCCCGGCTGGCGCGTCTATCGCGGCATGATCGTCGGCGAGCACACCCGCGAGAACGATCTCGAGATCAACGTGCTCAAGGGCAAGCAGCTCACCAACATCCGCACCACCTCGAAGGACGAAGCGGTGCGCCTGACGCCTCCGATCAAGATGACGCTGGAAAAGGCGCTGTCCTATATCGAGGACGACGAACTGGTGGAGATCACGCCGAAGTCGATCCGGCTGCGCAAGCGCCACCTCGACCCGAACGAGCGCAAGCGCGCTGAGAAGCAGAAGGAAGCTCTCGCGAGCTGATCTGCCTCTTTCGAATATCTGCAAAATGCCCGGCCTTGTGCCGGGCATTTTCGTCTCATACCTTCATCGCATCATCACCGGTCCCCGCTCCTATGTCCCTCCCCTCTCACATCGACATCGCCATCATCGGCGCAGGCGCGGCGGGACTTGGCGCCGCACATGCGGTGCAAGGCTCCGGACATTCGACGCTGATATTGGAAGCGCGAGAGCGGATCGGCGGACGCTCGCAGACCCTCTCCCTCCCCAACAATGTGATCTTCGATGTCGGCTGCGGCTGGCTGCATTCCGCCGACAAGAATCCGTTCGTGGCCATCGCCGGAAAACTCGGCTTCGCGATCAACAGGCATCGCCCGCCGTGGCAGCAGCAGACCTTCGATGCCGGTTTCCCGCGCGCCGAGCGCGAGGACTTCATCGCCGCGATGAACGATTTCTTCGACCGCGCGGATGATGCCGCCGAGGATGGACCCGACCGTCCGGCAAGCGAACTGCTCATTCCCGGCAATCGCTGGAACGCGCAGATTGATGCGGTGTCGACCTACATCAACGGCTGCGAGCTCGATCAGGTGTCGCTGCACGACATGGCGGCCTATGAAGACACCGAGATCAACTGGCGCGTCGTCAAAGGTTATGGCGCGCTGATCGCCGCCTATGGCGCGGCCTGCGACATTGCACTTAACACGCGCGTGACGCTGATCGACCATTCCGGCCCGCGCATCGCGATCCACACCTCGCGCGGCACGCTCACCGCGGACAAGGTGATCGTCACGGTCTCGACCGATCTGCTGGCGCAGGAAAAAATCCGCTTCACGCCCGTGCTGCCCGGCAAGGTGAATGCCGCAGCCGGTCTGCCGCTCGGCCTCGCCGACAAGGTGATGCTGGCGCTGGCAACGCCGAACGATCTGCCGGAGGACGGCAATCTGCGCGGACGCAGCGGCACGGTGAAGACCGGCGCCTATCATCTGCGGCCGCAGGGCATGGCATGTATCGAAGGCTATTTCGGCGGCACCTATGCGCGCGAGCTGGAAGATGCCGGCGACGGCGCGCTGGCGCAGGCCGCAATCGACGAAATCGCCGGATTGCTCGGCAATGACTTCCGCAAGAAGCTGACGCCGATTGCGTCATCGCGCTGGGCGCATGACGAATTCGCGCTCGGCTCCTATTCCCACGCGCTGCCGGGCCATGCGGACGACCGCGCCATTCTCGCCGCACCTGTCGATGGCCGATTGTTCTTCGCGGGCGAAGCGACCTCGCCGAATTTTTTCACCACCGCCCACGGCGCGCTGGAGAGCGGTTTCCGCGCGGCGAGGGAAGCGTTGGCGGTTCGCAGCAGTTGAAGGCAAGTTATCGCTTGATCGCGTTCGCGACAATCGAACCGAGCAACGCCTTATCTCCGTCCTCCGCCACGAAATGCCCTTCGCGCGCGAGCGGCGGCAGCACCTTGAATGTCACGCGATCGCCGCCCGCGCGAAACGCATCCGCCATGCGTTGCGACAACGCGGGTGAAAAATAGGAATCGTTCTCCGCCACCAGCCACGTCACCGGCACGCGCGCGTTCTGCCCGAGCGTCTTGCTGGCCGCGATGAGTTTGTCCGGCGCGCACACCTCGCCCGCGCGGCCATGCGCGTGACCGCCACGGCCCGGTGCGAAGGCGATGATCGCCGCAATGTCACGCGGATCGCGTTGCGCCAATGCCAGCGCGCCGAAGCCGCCCGCCGAATGGCCGACGATCACCGCATCATGTTTGCGCGCGAAGGCTTGCGCGCGCAAAAAATCCAGCGCCGTGGAAATCGCGCGTCCCGTGGCTTGCGCGGCGCGCAGATAATTGGGCGCATCGCAGCTACCCTGCCCTTCGAGATACGGCCCGCCGGTTGCGCCATGGCCGGGGCGTTGCGGCACCAGCACCGCGAAGCCGCGCGCGACCAGTGCCAAAGCTAGACGCGCATAGTCCGGCTGTTTCATCTGCGCGCGCTGGATCTCGTTCTCGACTGACGCATGCGCGATCACCGCGACGGGAAACGGTCCTTCGCCTTGCGGCCGAAACAGCAGCGCGTGTGAAGCGGTCGCAGCGTCCGGCGTCAGCACCCGCCATTCCTGCCGCCGCGCGGGAGGGCCTTCCGGACCGGTTGGGCCGAACGCAGGCGTCTGCGCGCAGGCCGCGAACGCCGCCATTGTCAGGCCCGCAACCAATACCGCTCGTGTGACCATGCGCATCATCATGCCGCACTATCGGGTTTGCGGTGGCGCGCCAAGTCGCCGATGGGCCCGCAGCAGATGTCCTGTTTCGGGACATGTCACAGGGCCATGATGCAAAAACCTCACATATTAACCGATAATTAACGATAGACCTTGTCGAGCGCCCGGCGAGTTGCTTTGATTATCTCATGAGCACGATCCTGATCGAAGTCCGGCCTGCCCGGACGGCTGATGCGGCCGAGATTGCTGCCACCCATGACGAGGCGTGGCGCTCGGCCTATCAGGGCATTATTCCCGGCGCGGAACTCGAAAAGCTCATCAACCGGCGCGGCCCGCAATGGTGGAACGGCGCCATCCGCAAGGGCAGCCGCGTCAGCGTGCTGTCGTTCGGCGACAAGATCGCGGGCTATGCCAATTATGGCCGCAACCGCGCCCGCAGCCTGCATTTCGATGGCGAAATCTACGAATTGTACCTGCGCCCGGAATTTCAGGGACTGGGCTTCGGCCGCCGCCTGTTCTCCGCCGCCAAGCGCGATCTGGTGCAGAGCGGGCTGAAAAGCATGGTGATCTGGGCGCTGTCGGACAACGATCCGGCCGTCGGTTTCTACCAGAGCCTCGGCGGCCGCATGGTGGCGCGCTCCTCCGAGCAGTTCGGCGCCAAGGCGCTCGACAAGGTCGCCTTCGCCTGGGGCCACTGAGCGCCATTTCCCTCGTCCGCAAAACCGACTAAACAGCGCGCATCGGCTGCGCCGTTCGCGGCCTTTATTCCTAATCCAAGATTCCTGATTCAAGGTTGTCCATGAATATCGACGCCATTTCGGTGGGGGCTAACCCGCCGCACGAAGTCAATGTCATCATCGAGGTTCCGATCGGCGGCGAGCCGATCAAATACGAACTCGACAAGACCGCAGGCACGCTGGTCGTCGACCGCTTCCTGCACACCGCGATGCGCTATCCCGGCAATTACGGTTTCATCCCGCACACGCTGTCGGAAGACGGCGACCCGTGTGACGTCATCATCACCAACACCCGCGCCATCGTGCCCGGTGCCGTGATGGCGGTGCGCCCGGTCGGCGTGCTGTTGATGGAAGACGAGGCCGGCGGCGACGAGAAGATTGTCGCGGTGCCGGTTTCCAAACTGACCAAACGCTACGACCGCGTGAAGACCTACAGCGATTTGCCGGAGATCACGCTGGAGCAGATCCAGCACTTCTTCGAGCACTACAAGGATCTCGAGCCCGGCAAGTGGGTGAAGATCGTGCGCTGGGGCAATGCGGAAGAAGCGCAGAAGCTCATTCTCGAAGGCATCGCCCGCGCCAAGAACGAGAAGAAGTAAGAGACGCCTCTATGAAGCCTGCGGTCAGACCGCAGGCTTCGGCAGTTTGTGGATCGCGCAAGCCGCGCGCACGGTGTTGACCAACAGGCACGCCACCGTCATCTGGCCGACACCGCCCGGCACCGGCGTCACCGCGCCCGCGACTTCCATCGCCTCGGCATAAGCAACGTCGCCGACAAGACGGCTCTTGCCGCCTTCGCCCGGCAGGCGATTGATGCCGACATCGATCACCGTCGCGCCGGGCTTGATCCAGTCGCGCTTCACCATTTCAGGGCGGCCCACGGCGGCGAATACAAGATCGGCCTCGCGGCACAGCGCCGGCAGATCGCGGGTGCGCGAATGCGCGATGGTCACCGTCGCGTTTTCATTGAGCAGCAATTGCACCAGCGGGCGGCCCACGAGATTGGAGCGGCCGAGCACGATGGCGTTCATGCCTTCAAGCGAGGCATGCACGGTCTTCGCCAGAATGATGCAGCCGAGCGGCGTGCACGGCGTCAGCGCCGGCAACCCGCTCGCGAGCCGCCCGGCATTGACCGGGTGCAGCCCATCGACGTCCTTGGCCGGATCGATGGCGTTGACGATGGTGTTGACGTCCAGCCCCTTCGGCAGCGGCAGTTGCACCAGAATGCCGTGAACGGCGGAATCGCGATTGAGCTTGTCGATCAGCGCCAGCACATCGGCCTGCGGCGTATCGGCGGACAATTTGTGCTCGAACGAATTCATGCCCGCGGCCAAGGTCTGCTTGGTCTTGCTGCCGACATAGACTTCGCTCGCCGGATCGCTGCCGATCAGCACCACGGCGAGACCGGGCGTGAGATCGTGATCGCGCTTGAGCCGCGCCACTTCCGCCGCCACGTCCTCGCGCAGCTTCGCCGCAATCACCTTCCCGTCGATCACACTGGCCGGCATCGATGTCCTTTCAATCCTTGTCGGTTGCGGCGGTCGCGGCCTTCAAGGCCTCGCCGAGTTGTTTGGGATCACCCTCGACCGTGATCTGCTTGACGCGCGAGGTCACGCCGGAGGCGACGCGCACCTTGCTTTTCGGCACGCGGAGCAATTCTGCGAAAAGCTCGGACACCGCACGATTGGCTTCGCCGCCTTCCGCAGCCACGCGAACCCGCACCTTGACCACGGACTTGCCGTTGGCGAGTTCTTCGATGCCATCCACCGCATCGCGCCCGCCGCGCGGCGTCACCCGGACCGCGACCATGATGCCGTGCGCCGCATAGCGCCAGGGGTCTGCCATCGTCTGCGAACGGTCAGATCACGTTCGGATAGATGTAATAGGTGATGACCCGCTGCAGAAACATGATGATGAGAATGACGATGACCGGCGAAATATCGAGGCCGCCGAAGTTCGGCATCATGTTGCGGATCGGGCGCAGCACCGGCTCGGTGAGCTTGTAGAGAACCTCGGCGACCGAGGCGACGAACTGGTTTCGCGTATTCACGACGTTGAATGCGATCAGCCACGACAGGATGGCGGAGGCGATCAGCAGCCAGACGTAGAGATCGAGAATAATGAGGACAATATCGAGAACGGCGCGCATGGCGGGTTTTCCAGTTGATCGCCCCTCTTATCGCCTCAGGGGAGACCAAACAAGAGAGCTTGCAGCGCCGCCATAGACCCATTTCAGGCCCGTTGGCGGAGCCGAAAATGTGGCCTTTTCAGCAACCTTGCGGGGGCCGCCGGAGTTCTTGACTTGTCTTGACTTGGGGTTGGACCGGATTGTAAATGACGCCCGCGCCGGAGCATCCCACCGGCCGATGGGGCCATAGCTCAGCTGGGAGAGCGCGTCGTTCGCAATGACGAGGTCGGCGGTTCGATCCCGCCTGGCTCCACCAATTTCCTTCTCCTCAGATTGATCTGCACCGGGCGGGCGCCGCCTCGCGCCACCCGCGTTTGTCTGGCATCCTGCGGCATCCCTACCGCAAGATGGAGGCCACCGTGCCGACCGAGCGATTTCAGTTTCCCGGAACCGGCGGGCAGATGCTCGCCGCCGCCCTCGACCGTCCCGAAGGCACACCCCGCGCCACCGCGCTGTTCGCCCATTGTTTCACCTGCAGCAAGGACAACCTCGCGGCGAAACGCATCGCCGACGGGCTGGTGCGGCGCGGCTTCGCGGTGCTGCGGTTCGACTTCACCGGCCTCGGCAACAGCGAGGGCGAATTCGCCAACACGCATTTTTCATCCAATGTCGCGGACCTGATCCGAGCCGCCGATCATCTGCGCGCGAGCCATCGCGCGCCCGCACTCTTGATCGGCCACAGCCTCGGCGGCGCGGCGGTATTGGCGGCGGCGGAGCGAATCCCGGAAGCGAAGGCCGTCGTCACCATCGCGGCACCCTCCGATCCCGCCCATGTCGTCGGCCTGTTCAAGGATCATGTCGACACCATCCGCAGCGAGGGCGAGGCCGACGTTGCCCTCGCCGGACGCCCTTTCAAGATTCGCCGCAGCTTCCTTGATGATGTCGCAACCCAAAACCTCGCCAATCACATCGCCAACCTCAAGCGCGCGCTTTTGATTTTCCATGCACCGACCGACGATACGGTCGGCATCGAGAACGCCACGCAGATTTTCGTCGCGGCCAAGCATCCCAAGAGCTTCATCTCGCTCGCGGGCGCCGATCATTTGCTAACCAAGCGCCAGGATGCGCTTTACGTCGCCGACATGGTGGCGGCATGGGCCGAGCGTTATCTCGATGCCATCGCCGGAGCCGCGGAGGATCTCGCGGAAAAAGACGGCGTCATTGTGCAGGAGACCGGCGAAGGCCGCTTCCAGCAGTTGGTCACGGCGGGACGCCATACGCTGATCGCCGACGAGCCGGTGGGTGTCGGTGGACTCGACAGCGGACCCGGCCCTTACGATTTGCTGCTCGCGGGGTTAGGCGCCTGCACCTCGATGACGATGCGAATGTATGCCGAGCGCAAGGCGCTGCCGCTCGACCGCGTGACTGTGAAGCTGAAACACTCGCGCATCTACGCCAAGGATTGCGCGGAGTGCGAAACCAAGGACGGCATGATCAGCCGGATCGAACGGGTCATCACCATCGATGGCAACCTCGATGCCGAGCAACGCGGCAAACTGATGGAGATTGCCGACAAGTGCCCGGTGCATCGCACGCTGACATCGGAGATCGACATCGTCACGCGCGCCGCCGATTAAGTTTTAGCGCCGCCGCTGCTGTACTTTGGCGACCGCCGCCAGCACCCATGCGCGCGGAATGAACCGCAGCAGGAACGGAATGGCGCGCACCCCGAAGCCCGGCAGCACCACCTGCCGGTTCGCCATCAGCCCGTCATAACCGGCGCGCGCGACATTGGCAGCGGACACCGTCAGCCATTTCGAATCCGATCCCGGAACGAATCCCGCGCGCGACTGGAATTCCGTCGGCACCGGCCCCGGACACAATGCAGTGACGCGCACGCCGGTGCTGCGCAATTCACCACGCAAGGCTTCGGTGAAGGACAGCACGAACGCCTTGCTGGCGTAATACACCGCCATCCCCGGCCCCGGCAGGAACGCCGCGATGGAAGCGACATTGAGAATGCCGCCACGGTTGCGGATGATGCTCTCGCCAAAACGCAGGGTGAGGTCGGTCAGCGCGCGGATGTTGAGATCAATCATCTCGAGCTGCTGGCCGCGATCCAGCTCCAGCATCCGCCCGGCCAAACCGAAGCCCGCATTGTTGACGAGATACTCCACTTCGAAACTGAGCGCCGCGAGATCGTCGGCGAGCTTGGCCACGGCGCCCTCGGCCGCGAGATCGCAGGCGATGGCGACGGGCTTTTTGGCGCCGGTGGCCGCGATGATCCCCGCCAACTCCGACAGCCGGTCCGCCCGGCGGGCAACCAGCACGCAGGTGTGCCCTTTCGCGGCAAAAATCCGCGCCAGCTCAAGCCCGATGCCGGACGAAGCTCCGGTGATGAGAGTCACACGTTCGGTCATCCGGACTCAGCCTGTGAGGGAGAGACAGGGGTCAGCTTACGGCGTCGGAATCCAGCGCGCCATCCTGCACCTGCTGGCGCAGATTGATGCGCTCGCGGGCGGAGACGCCGAGCAGGTCGGCGGCACGCCAGATCACGTTTTCCTCGAACTCGCTGACATGCCCATCGGCATAGACCAGCTCCCACATCATCTCGACGATCCGCAGCCGGCCTTCCTCGTTCACCGAGCGCATGATGACGCTGGTGAAATGATAGAGATCGACCGCCTCGCCCTCCACCCGCATGGCATCGCGGATCAGCACCCCGGCGGTTCCGGGATCGAGATTGAAACGGTACTCCAGCAAGGCATGCAGCTTGCGCTGCTCGGCGGCCGACGGTTCGCCATCCAGCGAGATCACGTGAATCAGCAATGCCGCCGCTGCCAGACGGTAATCGTCATCGGCGAAACCGGCCTGGTCCGATCCCGTGGGAGACACGACATCGGTGATGAACTGGCGTAGTTTATCAAGCATTCGGGGTGGTCCTCGAACGGGGAACGGCGTTCTTACCCTATTCCGGCCCGTCTTGTCATTTCATGGCGAGAACATGAAACTCCGGCAATGAAACCGCGTTCCCAAAGCCCATCGGCCTTTTGAGGTCGCGGCTCACCGATTAAGACTTTTCCGGTAGACCCTGTTTCGGCCTTTTCGTTTCGAGCCCCGGCCCGCCATGCTGCAAGTTTTCCAGAACCTGACCTGGCGCGAAGCGGTGTTCTCGCTAAAGAGCTTCGCCGCGGCGCTGCTGGCTCTTTATATTTCGCTGCGGCTCAATTTCTCCCAGCCGATCTGGTCGGTCACCACCGTCTATATCGTCAGCCAGCCGCTGGCCGGCATGGTGCTGTCGAAATCGGTCTATCGCGTGCTCGGCACCGTGATCGGCGCAGTCGCCTCGCTGGTGTTCGTGGCGCTGTTCAACAACAGCCCGGAACTGTTCTGCCTCGCGCTGGCACTCTGGATCGGGCTCGGCACTTCGATCACCATCTATCTGCGCGATGCCCCGCAGGCCTATGTCGGCATGCTGTCGGGTTATTCGGCGGCGATCATCGGCCTTCCCGCAGCCCTCGCTCCCGATGTCGCCTTCGACTATGCGGTGTCGCGCTGCCTTGAAATCTCCATCGGCATCGGCTGCGCCACGCTGATGCATCATTTGATCCTGCCGCAGCGCGCCGGCGACGCACTGCGCCGGGCGCTGAACGCAACATTGCCGAGCATGGCGCGCTGGGCGCAGGACGCGCTGCAGGGCCAGCAGAACGAGGTCACGGGCCTGCTCGACCGCCGCCGCATTCTCAATGCCGTGGTGTCGCTGGATTCGCTGCGCGTGTTCGCGATTTTCGATACGCCCGCGATCCGGGTGGTCGATCCGGCGATCCGCCAGCTCGAAGGCAAGCTTTTGGCACTGCTGGCGATGCTGATGTCGGTGTACGACCGTTTCGCAGCACTGGTGCAGGAACGCCCGGCCACCGCCGATGCGCTGCGGCCTTTGCTGGAAAAAGCGGCAGCCCACATGGCGCAAACGGCGGATCCGAAAACCGCCGCCGACGCGCAGGCCGAACGTTTCGACGAGACAGAACTTCACCGCGAGATCGACGCGCATCTGCCGGACATCGCCACCCTGCGCGCCGACACCCGCTCCTTCCTCGTGCGCAGCATGCTGTTGCGGCTCGGCGACGTGCTCGATCACTGGCGCGACGCGGTGTGGCTGCGCACCCATATCGTCAGCGGGCGCCGCCTGCCCGGGAATCAGCCCGCGCCATCCTTCCGCCCCTACCGCGACCTGTCCGCAGCATTGCTCGGCGGCGCGATCGCGACATTCGCCGTGTTGTTCGCCAGCGCGTTCTGGATTTTGTCGGGCTGGCCGAACGGGCCGACCGCCGTCACCTTCGCCGCCATCATCTGCGCGATCATGGGCGGACGCGATAATCCCGCCGCGGCCTCCGCGGTGTTTCTCTGGATGAGCTTCGCCGGCATCGCCATCGCCGCGTTCTATCTGTTCGCGGTGCTGCCGCCGCTGTCCGGCTTCATCGCGCTGGCGGTGGCGCTGGCGCCGTTCTATCTTATCGCGGGAACATTTCTCGCCGTCCCGCAGGCGGTGCGCTTCACCCTGCCGCTGATCCTGACCGCGGGTGGCCTGATGCCGATCGTCAACACCATGACTTACGATTTCACCGCCTTCCTCAACAGCGCGCTCGGCTACGTCACCGGCATCGCTATCGGCGTCGCCTCGCTCGGGCTGCTGTGGCCGCTGCGGACCGACTGGGCGGTGCAGCGGCTGATCCGCGGCATGTTCAAGGATCTCGCCGCCATCAGCCGGGACCGGCATGCCGACCGCGCCGCGTTCGAGAGCCGGATGTTCGACCGCAACAACGCGCTGTTCGCGCGGCTCGATCCGATGAAGGAGGGCGAGCGCGCGACGATCCAGGGCGGGCTCGGCAGCCTTCGCCTCGGGCTCAACGTGATGGTGCTGCATTCGCTGCAGCATCATTTGCCGCTGCGCGCCGAGCAAGTCGTCGCGGCGGCCTGCAGGGACGTTGCGGATTATTTTGCGCGCGCGGCGCGCAGCCGCGCAAGCGGAACGCCGCTGCCCTCGCTCGGCGCGGCCAGCGCCGAGCTTTTGAATTGCGACGGCGGTACGGTGACGCTGCGCGCCGCCGAGGCAGTCTACAATATCGACATGCTGATGAAGCGGCATGCGGTGTTTTTCGGCCAGCCGCCCAAAGCTGAATCTCCACGCATGGAGACCGTGACGGCATGATCAAGGAAATCAATATCGCCGGCATCCTGCTGCCGCCCTTGATGGGATACGCGCTGGCGGCCGCCATCCTCTGGTTCGCGGCGCGCTTTGCACTGGCGCGGACCGACCTTTATCGTTTCGTCTGGCATCCGCCTTTGTTCAATACCGCGCTCTACGTCATTCTGCTCAGCCTCGTTGTCGTCGCCACGCTCTAACTGGAAACCTTTGGATGTCCGAACGCCTGCCGCTCCTGCGCCTTTCCGTGACCCTGCTCACGCTCGCTGTCGCGACGGTGGCGGGCTGGTTCCTGTGGCGCACCTATGAGGACAGCCCATGGACCCGCGACGCGCGGGTGCGCGCCAACGTCGTGCAGGTGACGCCGGACGTCTCCGGCGTGGTGATCGACGTGCGTGTGCGGGACAACCAGAGCGTCAAGGTCGGCGACGTGCTGTTCGTGATCGATCAGGCGCGCTTTCAACTCGCCCTTTCGAACGCCGAAGCCGCCCTCGCCGGAGCCGAGAGCCTGCGCGATCAACGTCAGGAGGAATACGCGCGGCGGCAAAAACTGTCTTCCGCCTCGATCTCGGACGAAGCACTGGCGCAGGCTCATAGCGCCGCGCTCTCCGCGCAGGCCGCTTACGATCAGGCGCAGGCCGCGCTCAACATCGCCAAGCTCAATCTCGCCCGCACCCAAGTGCGCGCGCCGGTGAACGGCCACGTCACCAACCTGCTGCTCGACAAGGGCGACTATGCGACCGCCGGAAAGGCGATGGTCGCCGTGGTCGACAGCGACTCTTATTACGTCGCCGGCTATTTCGAGGAAACCAAACTGCGCTCGATCCATATCGGAGACGATGTCTCGATCCGGCTCCTGAGCTACAGTCCCGAACTGCGCGGCCATGTCGCGAGCATCGCACGCGCCATCACCGACCGCGACAACGCGCCGGGCAGCGAACTGATCGCCAACGTCAATCCGACATTCAACTGGGTGCGGCTCGCCCAGCGTATTCCAGTGCGCATCGCCATCGACAGCGTGCCGGACGGCGTCACGCTGAGCGCCGGCATGACCGCCACCGTGGTGGTGACGGGCCAGAGCAAGGCGAAGCGATAGCCGTCTGGACACCGTAACTGGTTTAGTCAGGCGGGTTTGTGGCCCGTTTCTGAAAAGAAACAGCGCCGCCAACCAAGGAATTCGAATCCCGCCCCGGGATGGGGAATTCTCATTATTTTACAATATCCTTTTGTGACCCGGCGGGCAGGTCCAGCCATTTCTCAATTATGCCCGTTGTCGCCTTGGCGTTATTAAAGCCAGCCACAAATTAATGCGCGAGCTTTCATGCACGCACAACGACGCATTCCCGAGACTGCAACCACGTGGTAACCGGTTCCGTCGACCGGAAACCATTCCCTTTGTTTCCACGCCGAGAGCCTCCATCGTGCGCAGGTATCCATGAGCAAGTGCCCACACGATATCCAGCACCGTCCAGCGGATATGGTCGGCTCGGGCGTGGAAGAGACACCGGGCGCCGACCGGCATCCTGCAAACGAGATGGAGCGCGTTCTCAGGGTCGCACCGCTACACCTCGCTAAAGACCCCGCCGGCGGAGCCATCGCGCACTGGAATCACGGCGCGTTGCATGACGTGGTCGAGCCCATGACCGATCACGTCGTCATGACCTATATCGACACCATACAACAGCTGGAGCGGCGCAATGGCAGATCGCGCGTGACGGGCACCGCACGCAACGGTGTCGTCACCATCATTCCATCCGGATCGAGCGCCAGATGGGACATCGATGGCTCCGTCAATGTCGTTCAGCTTTTTCTCCCCCACAGCACCCTAGAGCGTGTCGCCATTGAAGCCGGCAAAAGCGGAGCAATCAATCTTACGGAGCGAACTGGACATGCTGACCCGATAACATCGCGACTCCTCACGAGCGCAGCCGATGTCCTGGACGGAAATGAAACGCTCGACGCTTTGTTCAGACAGCAGCTGACTGATCTTCTGGCTACCCGGCTCCTTTCTGCGCATTCTGGCCTGTCTACCGTCTACCGCCCAGTTCTAGGCGGCCTGTCACCGACAGTGTTGCGCCGGGCCATCGAGCGGTTGCGATCGGACGCCGACGCCGATGTTTCCCTCGCTGCCCTTGCTTCCGAATCCGGGCTATCGCGTTTCCACTTTTGCCGGGCGTTCAAGGAGAGTACCGGGCTCTCACCTCATAATTGGTTGCGCCAATACAGGCTCGACCAGGCCATGATGATGCTGCGCGATCCCAATAATTCTGTTGCATTGGTTGCGGCCTCGCTTGGTTATGCCTCGCAAACCGCGTTTGCTGCCGCCTTCCGAAAATTGACCGGCGTCACGCCCACTGACTGGCGCCGGCGCGGAGGCTAGTCCTCTTTCTTCGCCGCCGCTTTCGGCGGCTAATCGGCGAAGCGCCAGGCGCCTGCCAGCGGGGCATGAGTTAACCGCAATCCCTCTTCAATCGCATCAATCGCTCTGGCGCATTCACAGACCCGCTTCGCTAAACCGTCATTGTCAACGCCAATGACCCAGGGAGCCGAAGAATGGTCTGGACCAACTCCGTCAGGCGATTTGCGACGCGATCACGAAGGGGCGTCGTCGCAACAACCCTCATGTACGCGATTTCAGCAACCTTTCGGTTTTCCTCGGAGATAGGCGAACAACACATCCCGACATTTCCCCTGGAAAGGACCAATGCCATGACCTCCATCACAACAAATGACGGCGTTCAGATTTTCTACAAAGACTGGGGTCCGAAATCCGCGCAGCCAATCGTCTTTCACCATGGCTGGCCGCTGAGCGCGGACGATTGGGACAATCAGATGCTGTTCTTTGCCGGCAAGGGCTTTCGCGTGATCGCACACGATCGTCGCGGGCATGGCCGATCGAGCAAGGTCAGCGATGGGCACGACATGGATCATTACGCCGCCGACGTGGCAGCGCTGGCCAAGCAACTCGATCTTCGCAATGCCGTTCACATCGGTCATTCCACGGGCGGCGGCGAGGCCGCGCGATATGTGGCGTGTCACGGCAAGGACCGCGTCGCCAAGCTTGTCATGATCGGCGCAGTGCCGCCGCTCATGCTGAAAACACCCGCCAATCCCGGTGGATTGCCGATTGAAGTATTCGACGGCTTGCGCAAAGAACTCGCCGCCAATCGCTCCCAATTCTATCTCGATTTCGCGAGCGGGCCGTTCTACGGCTACAACCGTCCGGGCAGCAAGCCATCGCAGGCCGTGATCTGGAATTGGTGGCGCCAGGGCATGATGGGAGACGCGAAGGCCCAGTACGACGGCATCAAGGCGTTCTCGGAAACCGACTTCACCGAAGACCTGAGCAGCATCACGGTGCCGACCCTCGTCATGCACGGCGATGACGATCAGATCGTTCCCATCGCGGACGCAGCACCCCTGTCAGCGAAACTCCTGCCAACAAGCACGCTCAAAATCTATGAGAAGCTGCCTCATGGCTTATGCACGACCCACGCCGATGTCGTCAACGCCGAAATACTGAGCTTCATCAGGGCCTAAGCGACACCGCTCCATCTCCGCACGTCTCCGATCTCTCAACAGTCCCGTACTCACAGGAACGGGAACGGCGACGTGCGGCCTTTTCACAACCCGAACCCAGGAGTGAATGACATGAGACTCGTTATTGTAGGCGCCGGTTTTGCCGGGATGTATGCAGCCCTTTCCGCCGCACGTCTCCGCGACATTGAAGGTGTTTCGCCGGAAGAATTGGAGATCGCGCTGGTATCTCCGGAGCCGACGCTGGTGATCCGCCCGCGGCTTTATGAACCGAAGCCCGAGACCCTCACGGCTCCTCTGAAAGAGGTGCTTGATGCGGTCAGCGTCGTTTATGTGCAGGGCAGCGTCGATGCCATCGATACCAAGGCTGGCACCGTGGACGTGGTCAATGCCGCGGGCGAACGGAAATCCCTTGCCTATCATCGTCTGGTGATCGCAACGGGCAGCCGGCTGTTCCGTCCGAATATTCCGGGCCTCGCAGAACACGGCTTCAGCGTCGATAGCATCGACGATGCAGTCGCTCTGGACCGCCACCTGCACAAGCTTGCAAACATGCCGCCCTCGACTGCACGCGATACGTTCGTCGTGGCAGGCGCAGGTTTCACCGGCATCGAAGCGGCCACCGAACTGCCGTCGCGGCTGCGGACTATTTTCGGCAGGAATGCCAGCCCACGGGTCATCATCGTGGACCGCAACGCTGCGGTCGCGCACGACATGGGCGAAAGTCCCCGCTCTCTCATTGAGGAAGCGCTTCGCAAGATCGGCGTGGAGACGCGGCTGAATGTCGGCGTCGTATCCCTCGACAATTCCGGTGTCAAATTGAGCACAGGCGATCACATCGAAACTGCAACCGTGATCTGGGCTGCGGGCATTCGCGCCAATCCGCTGACAACGAAGATCCAGGCCGAGCGCGACAATTTCGACCGGCTGCTGGTCGATAATTGCCTGCGCGTGACATCAGCACCCGGCGTGTTTGCTACCGGCGATGCGGCGCGCGCCGCATGCGACGAACTTGGTAACTACGCCCTGATGTCCTGCCAGCACGCCACCCGCATGGGCGCCTTCGCCGGCAATAACGCAGCCGCCGAACTTCTCGGCGTGCCGACACGCCCCTACCACCAGAAGGCCTACGTCACCTGCCTCGACCTTGGCGAAGCAGGTGCAATCTTCACACGCGGCTGGGATCGCAAAGTGGAGATGGTTGGTGACGTCGCCAAGAAAACCAAACAGGAGATCAACACAGTATGGATTTACCCGCCGAAAGCCGAACGTGCAGCCGCGCTTGCCTCCGCGGATCCGGAGCGTGTGACCGATCTGTAAGCATCCGTGCAACGCGACCTGCGCCCTGCCCAAGGGCGCAGTTCATCAAATCACAGAACAGACTCGCGACTGAGAAGCAGTCGCTGGCTGAAAATGAACCACAACACTGAAAAGGAGACGAAAATGAATATCAACGCAAACATGACCTCAAGCTCGCTTAAATCGAAGCCCGAGGAGTTGGTGCCGTCGCGCTACGCAGTGCAGTTCGGCGACATCGAAGTCCTGGTCATCAGCGATGGAGTACTCCCGCTGCCAACCAAAATGCTGGGACACAATGCCGATCCGGCGGCCCGCGCAGCCTGGATGCATGACATGTTTCTGCCGCCGGACGCCTTCGACTGGGCGCTGAACGTGGTCGTGGTGCGCAGCGGGGACAAGACCATCCTGATCGACGCTGGCTTGGGCGCCGATCCGGACTTGCACCTGCCGAAAGCCGGACAGTTGATCCACCGGCTGGAAGCTGCCGGCATTGATCTCGCGTCGGTGACCGACGTGGTGCTGACGCACATGCACATGGATCACATCGGCGGACTACTCGTCGATGGCGTAAAGGACCGGTTGCGACCAGATCTGCAGATCCACGTCGCAAGCGCCGAAGTGAAATTCTGGGAGTCGCCGGACTTCACCCACACCGACATGCCGCAGGGATTTCCGGACGCGCTTCGGGCGGCAGCCAAGAAGTTCGCGGCCATGTACCACAACCACCTGCGGCAGTTTGATGAAGAACACGAGATCGCGCCGGGCGTCATCGTCCGTCGCACCGGCGGCCATACGCCCGGCCACAGCGTGGTTCGCGTGATGTCCGGAAGCGATGCGCTGACATTCGCCGGCGATGCCGTCTTTACAGTCGGGTTCGATCAGCCCGAGTGGCACAACGGCTTCGAGCACGATCCCGATGAAGCGGCACGCGTCCGCGTCCGCCTTTTGCGCGAACTGGCGAACACCGGCGAAATGCTGGTAGCCACGCATCTGCCGTTCCCATCCGTTGGCCGGGTGGCAGTAGATGGTGACGTCTTCCGCTGGGTGCCGGTTTACTGGGACTACTGAGGGCTTGTTGAGTTGAGATCGAACAGGGGCGTGCATTCGCGGTATGCGTGCACGCCCCTGCTTTGCTGCTGCAAGCTGACCGGGGCGCTGATCGGCAGTTCGTGCACATCGTTGCGGATGCGTAAGCTGCGGCAAGCCCCAAAAAAAATGTGGTGCCGCAAGAGGGACTCGAACCCCCGACCCCGTCATTACGAAGCGTAAATTCGTATTCTTGCAGAATGACTTACCTGGGCACTGGGATGCGTCGTGATACGCGAAACGACGGGTCTCGGAGGCATTTCCGCACATTGTGCAGATGATACTGGCGACGCCTCGAACGCACCCCGAGGAACAGTAGCGCACCCCCGTGACAGTAACCGTGATGTAACCAGTGGCCCTGACCACGCGGCAACCTGGGTCCCTTCAATCTGTGGATAGGATCCCTTCTCTGCGGAGTGCGAGGGGTCCCTTCCGAAGGGGCTCGGTAGCGCGCGAGCCTCCGAAGCTGTCGTGCACTTATCAAATGTCAAAATACTACAACACTGCGGATTGATTCACCTTTCACCATTAAATCGAATGCGTCGTTGATCTTTTCCAATGGCAGCACGTGCGTAATCAGATCATCGATATTGATCTTGCCATCCATGTACCAATCCACAATGCGCGGAACATCGGTGCGACCACGTGCCCCCCCGAACGCTGAGCCGATCCAGCGCCGACCGGTCACAAGCTGAAAGGGCCGCGTCGAGATTTCTTGTCCTGCTCCCGCGACACCGATAACCGTCGACACGCCCCACCCGCGATGGCAACATTCCAGAGCTTGCCTCATCAAAGTGACATTGCCGACGCATTCAAAGCTGTAGTCAGCGCCGCCTCCGGTCAGTTCAACCAGATGGCCGACGAGATCACCCATAATGGCTTTTGGATTGACAAAATGCGTCATCCCAAACTTGCGCGCGAGCGCTTCCCGCTCCGGATTGACGTCAACGCCAACGATCATGTTGGCACCCACCATCTTCGCACCTTGAATTACGTTCAGGCCAATTCCACCCAGACCAAAAACAACAACGTTGGCGCCAGCTTCGACCTTCGCCGTGAAAATGACTGCTCCGATACCCGTCGTAACTCCGCAGCCAATGTAGCAGATCTTATCGAACGGAGCGTCGGGCCTCACTTTCGCAAGGGCGATTTCCGGCATTACCGCATAATTTGAGAAGGTCGAGCAGCCCATATAATGGAAGATCGGCTTTCCGTTCTTGGAAAAGCGCGTCGTACCATCTGGCATGAGCCCCTTTCCTTGCGTCGTGCGTATCGACGTACAAAGGTTCGTTTTCTGGCTCAGGCAGCTTTTGCATTCCCGGCATTCCGGCGTGTAGAGCGGAATGACGTGGTCGCCCTTTTTGAGACCCCTCACATCGGGGCCGACGTCCACCACGATCCCGGCGCCTTCGTGACCCAGAATACTCGGGAAAATGCCTTCCGGGTCGCTTCCTGACAGGGTGAACTTGTCAGTATGACAAATGCCGGTCGCTTTGATTTCGATAAGGACCTCGCCCACCTTCGGGCCCTCGAGCTGAACCGTTTCAATAGAAAGAGGCTTGCCTGCCTCCCAGGCAACTGCCGCGCGTACATCCATCAGTTTTTACCTATTTCTTCAAAAGGCCGTTGTGCTTGGCGATGTGGGTCGCGATCGCATCCATGAGCGGAGGCGAAAGACAGTCGTAAGGCTCGAGACCTTTTGTCTTCAATTCAGCACGAATTCCGCTCATATGCTCTGGTTCTACGCCCGACTCAATTACAGACGACACGAACGCTGCGAAACTGGGCGGTGACCATCCCTTTTTGTCCGAAAGCTCAGTATGAATAAAGTCAAGTCCATAAAACGGATGCGACTTGTTCTCGATCCTCCCAAACATGTGGACCCCGCATTCTTGGCAGGCATACCTTTGAATCGCGGCGGACGAATCTACGACCTTTAGCTTGTCTTCGTGTTTGGACACTGAAACCTTGTCACGGGGCACAACAGCGACAATTGAAAAAAGTGCACCGTTCGGTTTCCAGCATTTGGTGCAGCCACAAGCGTGATTATGCGCTGACTGAGAGGAGACTTTTACGGTGACAGGGTTGCTGTCGCAGTTGCAAGTTAGCATTCCCCCCGCAAAGTCTGGCGCAGCAGACTTCAACGGCTGATCCAGTAGAGGATGCAGCGAAATAGACATAGTGAAACTCCAGATTGAGAGAATTGTGAGGTGCTCGAAAAAGCCTTCAGCCTCTAAGACCTGCCTGCTTAAGGAGCGGCATGACTTCTTTGCCGAAGAATTCGAGATCCGGCAGATAATCAAAGAAGTTCACTTGAACTCCGTCACATCCAGCTGCACTCAGCTTTGCGAACCAGTCCACGATCTGCTCGGGAGTTCCTACAAGATGGACGTTCCCCCCAATCACCCACTGTGCGCGGCTATGGCCGCGCCATGACTTGGTGTCGCCGCTGACAAAAGTCTGAACAAAGTTATCTGCTGCCGTCGTATCTTCGTGATCAAGAATCGCTTGGTAGGCCGCTCTGGCTTCCTTCTCTGTTGGACGGCAGATCACGTGCGGATTGATGATCGTCTTAACCCGGCGCCCGTATTTGGTGGCCAGATTCTTGATCTTTTCATTGACGGGCGGAAGAGTTTCACATGCCTTTACCGGATCGGCGCCGGCTGGACTTGTAATGAAGATGATATCCGAATGTTTGGCGGCATATTCCAAGCCCGCTCCCGACGATGCCGCATTGACGAGAAATGGCCTCCTAGCTCCTGGCTTTGGAGCGAGAAACGCTTTCTCCGTCTGCCAATAGCGACCATCGAACGTCAGATCGTCATCACTCGCCCACAGCTTGCGCATAATTGTGGTGAATTCATCTGCCATCTGGTAACGCAGATCGTGCTCGATCGGCGCTAGACCGAACATCCGATATTCGCTCGGCTTGTAGCCTGTCACGACGTTCACGCCCCAACGACCATCGCTAATATGATCGATCGCTGCGCCAAATTTCGCGAGATGAAGCGGATGCCACGCGTAGAGGATATGGACCGTATTGATCAGCACAATCTTTTTAGTCATCGTCGAAAGTGCGGTGTTTACGATAATCGGATCGAGTTCGTGCTCGCGGAATTTCATCGCGCCGCCGTAGCCACCCTTGCTCAACCACTGAGCAAGGCCGAACGCCAGATCGAAGCCAAATTCCTCGGCACGGGTCGTACATTTTGCGAGATAGTCGAATGTCCAGCTCGTCCCGCGTGGAGCCATTGACGGGCTCCACGCTCCTTCCTGCATCGGGAGAAACAGCCCAACCAGAAGCTTGTGGTCTGGCAATCGCTCCAGGGGTGACACCTCGTGCCATTGATCAGCAGGGTTTTGGGCCACAGCCTTCGTTAAGGTTTCAACTGACATAGGCGTCTCCTCTTCAATGACTCAATCAGGCCTTGGCTGGCGCGATATTGATTTCCTGCGCCATTTCCAGCGCTTCTCGCGAGACTGGCAATGCACCATCTGCGCCGTAGTTCTGCTTCGAACGATCCGGCAGGAACAGCGTTGAGACGAAGCTAATTGCCGCAATAATCGCGATGTAGGCGCTTATGGCGAGGGATGTACCGTACGTGTGAAATAGCCACGCACAGATGATAGGCGCAGGGCCGCCCGACGTGATGGACGCAAACTGATAGCCAAGCGAGGATCCGCTGTACCGCACTGCAGGCGGGAAGCTTTCTGCAATAAACGCCGCCTGTGGACCGTACTGCATATCGTGCACTGGCAGGGAAAGGACAATCGCGAGGATAATCAGCGCCGGGACCTGACTATTCAGAAGAAAATAGTAGGGAAAGGCGAACAGGAACATCGTTGCCGCGCCGATCAAATACATCCGCTTCCGCCCGATCCTGTCCGAGAGGTAGCCGAAGAACGGCGTCGTAAACAACGATACGCAGGACGCAGCTAAGACCGCGTTGAACAGGAAGGACCGTTCGAGCTTGAGCACTGACGTTCCATAAGAGAGAAGATACGCCGTGAAGATAACGAATGGTGCCTGCTGTCCTGTTCGAATAAGACAGGTCAGGATGACTTCACGCCAATGATATTTGAGTGCATCAAACACCGGCGCGCGAACGATCTTCTTCTCTGCTCGCACCTTCTCGAAAACGGGCGTTTCGAGTACGCCTAGGCGGATGTAAAGACCGACAGCAATCAACACGGTGCTGAGCAGGAACGGGATGCGCCATCCGATAGTTTCAAACCATTCAGGCGATCCAGAATTAGTCACGATGGTCAGAACAGATACGGCAAGCAGCAATCCAAGCGGAGAGCCGAATTGCGGCCAGCTTCCCGCCAGACCACGGCTCTTGTTGAATTGCGACCATTCCGTTGCCACGGCAATGGCTCCACCCCATTCGCCACCGACGCCAATCCCCTGCAGCATCCGTAAAACAGTGAGCGCCACCGCGCCCCAGATGCCGATCGTTTCATAAGTGGGGACGAGCCCAATGATGATTGTGCTTCCACCCATCAACAGAAGGGTCGCGACCAGCGTGCCTTTACGTCCGATGCGATCGCCAAAATGCCCAAATAATGCAGCGCCAAACGGGCGGGCAACGTAGCCAAGAAACAATGTTGAAAACGAGAGCAGCGTGCCGGTGAATTGATCGTGAGAGGGAAAGTAGAGCTTTCCAAAAACCAGCGCCGCAACGAGACCATACAGATAGAAGTCGTACCACTCGATCATGGTGCCGACTGTAGATGCGATAACAGCTCGTTTGGCTTGCTTTGCATAAAGCCTATCTAGCTGGCTCTCCGATTTCTGTGCATTCAAGGTCATACTCTCCTCCCAACGTTTTTATGTGTGATTGAGTGGCCTTTAGCGGCGACGAAAATTATTCTTGGCTTCTCCTATCTGCGAACCGAACCGACCGTAGTCACGCGGTGGCTTTTGCGTCCTTTAGGCAGAGATACTGTCCGGCGTGATAGAGCAGCGGACTTTCATCGAAGGTCTGGCTTGCCACAACCCGCCCAACGAAAATCGTGTGCGAGCCAACCTCGGTTTCCTGCATAACGGTACATTCCAGGAAAGCGTCCGCCCCCTTAATGATGGGACAGCCGGTTTTGCCAATGAAGTGGTCGACAGAAGCGAACGGATCGCTTGGGCGCGAAGCGAAATGCTGAGCAAGGTATTCCTGTTCTTCGGACAGAACGTTTACGGCGAAGGCTTGCGACTGCTTGATAATCCGATGCGAACGGTTCGATTGATTGACGATGATCAGTATGCTTGGTGGCTCCATCGTTACGCTGCAAACCGCAGTCGCAGTCATCCCGTTCAGGATTTCGCTATCTGCCGAGGTAATTACATTCACGCTCGCGGCAAACCGCCTCATCACAGCCTTGAATTGCTCTGGCATGATAGGCGCGTGTTTCAAAGGTTGGCCGACATTCTGATGCGGCGCGATCGTCGTTTGATTAGCAAGCATGATTTCGCCCTTCGGCTTCGATTGAATTTCTTCATCGAAGCGTAGCGGGCGCTCTGCTGATAAAAAGCGAATAATTTTGAACGATTACGTTTGAAAATTCCGAACGGTGTTCGCCGTGTTCTTATTTGGAACGCCCACCGCAGCGCACAAGGCGTTCTCGCTTGCTCCAGTGCTTGCAACACGCTTGAATGATTCTGAGGCGAATGCGCCTTTCAATTCTGAGGCTGCAGCATGAATATTCGCCAACTCGAAACATTTCTCGCCATCGTCGAGCACGGCAGCTTCGCCACAGCCGCTGAGAAGCTGAACGCCACGACGTCAACAATATCTACGCGAATCCAAGAGTTGGAAGAGAGCCTTGGCGTAACCCTGTTTGATCGTTCTCAACGCAAAATACGATTGACGCCTAAAGGGCGAGAGTTGTGCCGATATGCTGAAAAGGTCACGTCGGCTGTCGATGACATCAAGGCGTTTGTCACTAACACGGATATGTCTACTGGTCTGCTAAGGTTGGGTGTTGCCGAAATGGTGGCCGTGACTTGGTTGCCAAAGCTTGTGGACCTTATCCACGAACAGTTTCCAAAGCTCTCGCTTGAACTAAACGTATCGTTGACTGCGGAGCTTCTTCGTCGAATGCACGCTGATCAATTCGACATTGTGCTAGCGCCAGGATTGACGTTTGACTCCAATTTCGAAACTCAACCCATAGGAAGCGTTCGCTTTGCTTGGATGGCGGGACGTAGGCAGGCGCTGCCGGATCGCGTCATTGAGCCATCGGATTTGAGCGACGTTAGAATTCTGTCTTTGGGAAAAGACAGCTTCCATCATCACACAGTCCAACAATGGCTGGCATCAATGGGGCACGGTCCGCCGAAGGTAGACCTTTGTGATAGCATGGATGTTATCGCCTCTCTGACCCGTGAAGGCGTTGGGATAAGCTTGCTTCCGGTCAAACGATATATGCCGGAAATACGGGCAGGTAATTTAAGATTGTTACAGACAACGCCTGCAGGACCGAATGTTGAATTCTTCGCAATCCATCGCGTATCGACGTCGAACAAAATTCCAGCGCGGGTCGCAGAGTTGGCAAGGGACGCCAGTACCTTTAAATTTCGAGATATTCCGGTCCCAAATACTTGAATCTATTCACTCAGCGCAATCGTCAGCGCTGCTGAAATTTCGCATGTCCAATGTTATGCCCCAAGTCCTTGAGCCTTAGGCAATTTTTTGGATCGTTCTGGATGGCAGAAACTGTCGCTTAGCATCCACCTCTCCTTTGAAGGGAATTTCAGAACTGATGCCCGTAAAGCTGCTTCGCGGTAAACGGTCGGCACATTAGCGATCGAGTTCAAACTCGCATCAGCTCATTTGGAATTCTTCAGAAGCAACACAATCACCGCAACCCTCGTAGATAGAAGCTAAATACCTGCACGGGGCGGCTTGGCTTAGAAATAGAAAAAAGGCTGACGCACTGTTGCGCGTCAGCCAGGTTGTCTCCTGCGGAAGAGGCCTTCTGCCGGAGCGAAGCAAGAAGATTCGTGATCTGATTTAGATGGTCGCAAACTTTCCGTACTGGCCTTCATGATAGATGAGGGGCAACCCGGAAGCGACGCTCGACTCTAGTAAGCGGCCTAAAAACAAAGTGTGACTTCCCTCAACAAACGAGCCGGAAACCTTGCAGACAACGTAACCGCATGTTCCCTTCAGAATCGGACATCCTTGCACCATACGGTACGGTATATTCTCGAACTTGTTCGGGCTTTTGGATGCGAATACCGCGCTAACGTTTGATTGTTCCATAGCGAGGAAATTGACTGCGAACGTTCCACTATGCTTGATTGCCTCGTGTGTCCGAGCCGCTTGATTGACGCCAACCAAAAGCGTCGGTGGATCAGCGGTAACACTGGATACAGCCGTCGATGTGAAGCCAAACGGCAGTCCGTCGTCGAAAGTTGTGATGACACACACGCCACCTGCCAAGCGGCGCATTGCTGCTTTGAAATCATCCTTTTCCATTTTTTTGTCCTCCAAGAGGTCGTTATTGCAGAAAGCGAGTGTCGCATGAGACAGCCGCGGGCCGATGGATGTCGCAAGTGCGCCAGCGTCGCTTCGTTTATTCAAAGACGATGCTTAACTCCTCGATTGTCACTGCTGGCTATGCCGCAGTAACAAATTTGGTGTTGAGATAAGTCTCGATGGCTTCCGTCCCTCCTTCAGATCCGTAGCCGCTGTCTTTGACTCCGCCAAAGGGGGCCTCTGGTAACGCCAAGCCCAAATGATTGATGGTCAGCATTCCAGCTTCGACATTTGCGCTAAGTGCAGTGATTGTTTTGTTTGATTGCGTGAAAGCGTAAGAGGCGAGGCCATAAGGCAATCGATTGGCTTCGTGCATCGCGGCTTTGAGTGTATCGAACGGAGCAATCGTTGCGATCGGGCCGAAAGGCTCTTCGTTCATCACGCGAGCATCTATGGGAACGTCCGTCAAAACTGTCGGTTCATAAAAATAGCCCTTGTTACCGAGCCGCCGACCACCCGTTCGGAGAGTCGCCCCCTTCTGAACAGCGTCGACGACTAAAGTATCGACCGCATCAATCCGTCGATCATTTGCGAGAGGCCCCATTGTGGATTTTTCTTCTACGCCATTGCCGACGTTTATTGCTTTCGCAAGAGCTACAAACTTCACAACGAAGTCTTCGTACACGCTTTCCTGAACCAAAAAACGTGTGGGAGCGACGCACACTTGACCAGCGTTTCGAAACTTTGCTGCTGAAAGAAGCCGAGCAGCAGTATCGAGGTCTGCATCATCAAATACTATCGCTGGCGCATGCCCTCCAAGCTCCATGGTGATTCGCTTCATATGCAATCCCGCAAGCGCAGCGAGTTGCTTTCCGATCACAGTCGATCCTGTGAATGAGATCTTTCGCACAGTGGGATGAGGAATTAAGTATTGCGATATTTCAGAGGGAATTCCGAATACAAGATTTATCGCGCCAGGTGGCACACCCGCATCGGCGAATGCTTGAACTAGAGCTGCGCATGACGCCGGCGTTTCCTCGGGTCCCTTTAGAATGACAGAGCAACCGGCAGCGAGGGCTGCGGAGATCTTTCGAACTGCTTGATTGATAGGAAAATTCCAAGGCGTGAATGCCGCGACGACACCCACTGGCTCCTTTATAACAAGCTGAAGTATGCCCTCTCCCCGAGGAGGAATGACACGACCGTAAGTTCGCCTCGCCTCCTCGGCGAACCACTCGATGGTTTCAATCGCCGCTTTTGTTTCGGCCCTTGCCTCGGCTAATGGCTTGCCTTGTTCCGCCGTCATGAGAACGGCGATGTCGTCCAAGCGGATTCGCAAAAGGTCAGCGGTCTTACGCAAAACTCTGGAACGTTCAATTGCTGGCGTACGCCGCCAGGTTTCAAATCCCACTTCGGCCGCTCTGAGCGTTCGATCCAGTTCGTGTGGGCCAGCCCGGGAAACGGTGAAGATTTTTTCCTCGGTGGCGGGGTTTATTACTTCGATTGTACGATAATCGTCGGCATCAACCCATTCGCCGCCGATAAACAATTGGATATCTTTATACACTTGTATCCCTCCGGCTGGTCTTTAGGACCACCGCGCCTTGTTACGATCAGCGAGGATCGGTCGAACCAATTTGTCGAAGCGCGTTGCTTCTTCGTCATGCAGGAAGCCGCCTAGGCAGAATGAATGACATCCGACATCGATATACTTCTGGATGACGTCTGCGCACTGCTCAGGGTTGCCGACGATAACAATGCCTGCTCCGGGACGAGCGCGCGCAAGTCCTGTCCAAAGATTTGGCGCGATCAAATCGCCCTTTTCTTGTCGCAGTTGCTGAATGCGCTGGTTAGCGGCAGATTGAGCGTAGTAGCCGAGAATGTACTGTTCGCGTTCAGCCGTTACATTGTCGACAAGACGATTGGCTGCCTCCCATGCATCTTTCTCCCTTTCTCGGCACATAATTTGAAGGCGCATACCAAAGCCAAGCTTGTCCTCGCGACCGTATTTTGCCGCTTTCTCGGAAAGCGCCTTCATATTGAGGACGACCTGCTCCACGGTGTCACCCCAAAACAGATGCACATCCGAATGCTTTGCGGAAATTTCTGCTGCAGCACCAGAGCCACCTCCGAGGTAGAAACGCGGGTAAGGCTTCTGATAAATCGAAGCTGGAAGTTCAGCCCCCTTCAACGAGTAGTATTTGCCGTCGAAATCAATGGGTTTACCGCTCGAGGTCCAAAGCTTTTTGAGGATCGTGACTTCTTCATCCATCGCCTCATAGCGCTGCTCTTTGCCGAGCTTGACGCCTTCAGCAATGTTTTCGGTCTCGCTCTGTCCGGCGATCAAGTTAATTGCAATTCGGCCCTGAGAAATCTGGTCGTATGTCGCGATCATCTTGGCTAGAAGAACGGGATTAATATAAGTCGGCCTAGCCGCCACTAACATTTTGATCTTTTTTGTTTTGCCGATCATCATTGCAGACGTAATCCACGCGTCCCAGCATCGATGGCCCACGGGTACGAGTAGATATTCAAATCCAGCGGCCTCTGCAGCTTGCGCGACACGCTCAAACATCTCAGGACTAGCTGGCACCTTCTGCGGCGTTCCCCAATCGTCCGTATCGCCGGTTGTAGGCAGAAACCATCCGAATTCTAACTTTCGCATCGCGGCTTTCTCCTTGTGCGCAAATCAACAATTCCTAATGCTGCAAACGTCGTAATCAGACATTTTCGACGCGCAGCGAATTTTCCTCTTTGGTGATTTTGATAGCCTGGTCGGAGCGATAAGTTCCTGATTTTGGCTTTTGCTTTCCACGCAGCCAGAACCAAACCTGACCAATCAAAAGCGCAGCACAAATTCCGACAAACACCGCGCTGACAGGTCGCTCAACAAAGGTCCAAAGGTCGCCCCGAGATAGCAGTAGCGATCGTCTGAAGTTTTCTTCGACTAGCGGCCCCAACACGTACCCAAGCAAGACGGGAGCGACAGGAAACTTCAACGCAATGAGAAGAGCGCCGATTACGCCAATGACGATCGTTTCGCCGACTTCAAATAAGCTGTTGTTGGCACTGTACACGCCGATGGCAATGAAGAACAAAGCAGCCGGGAACAGATATCGGTAGGGAGCTGCCAACATTCTCACCCAAAGACCGATAAGGGGCACGTTGAGAATGACCAATAAGATGTTTCCGACCCAAAAGCTGGCGATTAGCGCCCAAAATAGATCTGGATGCTTGGTGATGAGTTGAGGACCAGGTTGAATCCCTTGAATCAGTAGCGCGCCAAGCAACAGCGCCATCACCGCGTCGCCAGGAATTCCGAGGGTCATCGTCGGAATAAAATCGACTTGAGTTTTCGAGTGCGAGGATGCCTCAGGGCTTGCAACGCCTTCGATGGCTCCATGACCAAATCTTTCTGGAGTTTTCGAAATCTTTTTTTCAAGAGCGTATGCAATAAACGTAGTGATAGTTGGCCCTGTACCCGGCATAGCGCCGAACGCTGTTCCCACGAACGTGCCGCGTAAAAGAGGAAGCAACGATTGCTTCATTTCGGCCTTAGTGGGGCACATATCTCTGAAGCGGACTCGAATAGAGCTGCCAGCTATTTTGAGTTTATTTACATTGTGAAGAAACTCCGCCACGCCGTATAAGCCCAGCGCAAGCGCGACAAGTTCAACACGTTCAGACAGCTGGTACATGCCGAAGGTAAATCGAACGACACCGGTGTTTGTATCTGTGCCCACGCATCCGATAAGCAACCCCACGGCTGTCATCGCGATACCTTTCAAGGGCGAGCCTTTTGATAAGGTGCCTCCCGCTATGAGGCCGAGCATCATTATCGAAAATAGTTCTGTAGGCCCGAACTTGAATGCCACTTGTACCAATAGTGGAGATGCGAAAATCATCACAAGGATGCCTACCGATGCCGCAAAGAATGAAGCGATCATGGTAATGCCCAACGCCGCTCCTCCCCGACCCTGAAGCGTCATGGGATAGCCATCTAGACACGTCACTGCATGCGGTGGATGGCAGGGGAGGTTAAGAAGAATTGCGCCAATTGCACCGCCGTATTGAGACCCGTAAAAAATTCCCGCCAACATCAGGATCGCGGGAATTGGATGCATCGTATAGGTAACGGGCAGGAGAAGTGAGATTGCGGAGATCGCACCTAAGCCTGGCAGTACACCGATTAGGTTTCCGATAAGGACTCCAACAAAACACCACAACAAGTTTTGAGCTTCGAAAGCGATTTCAAAGCCATGCCACAGATCAATAAGGGTTGTGCTCAGCATGGTTCAGTTTCCTCCAAAAAGAGGAAAATGCATTTTGAGCGCCCAGCTGAACACCACGACAGCAACGACGCACATACATGCCGCCAGGATTAGTGCGCTAACGATAGAATTTTCACGATCACCGAGAGCGGATATAAAGACCAATGCGAACGTTGCTGGCAGCAACCCAGCGTATTCGCCCAAAACGACAAATGCGATCAGTCCAGCAAGGATGGCAATCGATCCGCGAAGGTCCGGGATACTGAGAGTATCACCTTCGGACGACCCGTTGCTTCTTGCAGTCAGCGTAATCGCAATGCCTACGACCACCAGGAGCCATGCAACGATCGACGGGAAAAAGCCCGGACCGACATTGTTTAGTGAGCCCAGCTCATAACTTTTACTCTGATAGACTGCTCCGAGTCCCACCAGCAGCATCAGCATTCCAGCGAAGTAGTCTTTTGGCCAAAGGCCGATTGATGTTGTAGATCGTCGTTTGAGTTCGGTCATTCGAATTCCTCACCTTGTTTGATGATTCTGGCCGGGAGCAAACACCGACCAGTCCCATTCGTGCCCAGCGGGTGTCGGTTTTATTTTCCGATTCCCATGTAGGGCGAGAGGCTTCGATAGAACTGGTATTGCTTTTTAACGAACTCATGAGTCTGTTTGGGAGACATGATGCTGGGCACCGAACCGAGGCTCTTCACCTTCTTTTTCCATGCCTCGTCGTTGCTCAGTTCCGAGAGCGCGCTTGCCCAGGTTTTGACGACGGCATCTGGCAACTTTGGCGGCCCGTAAAGCGCGCTCCATCCTGAGACAGCTTCGAGATCTTTCATTCCCAGCTCAGCGACCGTCGGCACACCAGGAAGATCCTTCACCCGCTCCGGTGTGGACACGATGAGAGCCCGCAAATCTCCGCTTTGGATTCCACCTAGATAGGGGGTAAGGCCGTTACAGGAGAAATCGACATATCCACCCAAAAGGGCCGAGGTTGTTTCTAGCCCACTCTTGTAGGGAATTTTGACGGCGGCATCCGTTTTCAGGCCATATTTCAAAAATGCAGATACTGGAAAGGCCACGCTCGCATCCATATTCCCGGATGTCGCATAGGTAAGCTTACCAGGATGCGCCTTCACGGCATCCAAGAGCTGTTTAAAAGAAGTGTAGGGAGAATCTTTTTTGACGACGCAAACATATGGATCTGTTTGCAGTAGTCCTATGAATGTAAAATCATTCCACTTGTAAGGCGTCCTCGGGTCAAGTGCAGGCTCCACAGCGTGAGAGCCAACTCGCGCGAGCAGGAGCGTATACCCGTCATTCTTCGCATGCAGAACTGACTCAGATCCCGCTAGCCCGCCAGCACCGGCTCGGTTGACAACGATCACCGAAGCACCCTTGAGTGGTTTTAATTTTGACGTCATTGCCGACATGGCGCGCGCGGCCAGATCGCCATTTCCACCAGCTCCATAAGGCACGACTATTGTAATTGGACTCTTCGGATAATCGTTGGCTTGCGCCAATACAGACGAGGCAAATATTAGGCTTACTGTAGTGGCGATGGATACGTAACAAGTTCTGAAGTGTTTATGCATGGCATATCCTCCCTGGGATTGTTTCCGTTACCCTGTCCTTTTATTTTTTTGTTGCCGTTAAGAGTCGTTACTAGCTCAATGTGAAAGCGACATAGCCTCCGCAGGAATTAGTCTCGCGATCTGCTCGGAAAACTTGCGGCGGGGAATAAACTTTAAGTCGTTTGCCAAGCGGTCGGTATTAACGAGCCCCGCACTTTTTGCCTTACCCATCCACTTGACGGAGCCGCAGCCAGGACGATAAGCGCGCACCGCTGAGTGCAAATCACGCAGGCTAATGTAATTCTCTTTCGGGCCCGCGACATTGTAGATTGAATGATGTGGACCGGGCTCAAACAGGGCTCGGCACGTAGCCTCAGCTGCATCCGATACATCCGTAAGATGAATCAGCTCATCGCCGCTTGCCTCATCGATAACCACATCTTGTCCAGATGCTGTAAGCAGGATTTTGCTTCGCACCTGTGACATCCCAGATGTCGCAGCTTCGCGCCCACCGAATATGCCGGAGTAGCGAAGAGCGAGTACTTTTAGTCCGTAAAGCCTGTGGTATTGCTCTCCAAGCCTTTCGCCTAAAAGCTTGGTAAGAGCATAGAGATTGGCATCCGCAGGGATCGGATCATCTTCAAACATCTCCGAAGTGCGTTCACCGTAGACAGCAATACTGCTACCGAAGATAACTCGCTCGACATCGAGTAAACAGCAGGCATCCAAAACGTTGATTGCGCCGTGAACGTTTACATCTATTGCTGAGCGCGGCCTCTCGCTACAGGCAAACTGAAGCAGAGCGGCGAGGTTCAGAACCCTGTCCGGTCGAATTTTTTGAAAACAAGTAAGTAGAGCTTCTCTATCTCCAATATCCGCTCCAACCCATTTAACGTTCTTGGACTCGAGTACTGGCGCTCTCCTAGAGAGAACATAGGTCTCTATATCCATCCCAGCTACGCACTCTGCTGTAGCAAGACCTAGCTGACCTGAGCCTCCAACGATCACCAGCCGCATTGTGCCACCTACTCCCAACAGAATCGGCGATATCTAGCGAGGAAGCTCGTCAACCCCGACATAGATTTGCTCCTGGTTTCGAGAGAGAAGCATTGCTGCATGCTCTCGAGCCTTTGAAACGTGAAAGCGCACCGCCCCTTCGAGGAGGTCGGCGTCTTTGGCTTTGAAGGCGAGAAATATCTTTTCGTTTTCTTCGAATACTTCTCTCTGTCGAGACGCATGTGACATGATCAACATCGCACCAACCAATCGGACGCGATCGACAATCGGCTGCATGATCTTTTCGAAGAAACCGTTGCGTGACGCGGAAATGATTTCGGCGTGAAATCTACGGTTCGCCGCAACAAACTCAGCGTATTTTTCAGGCGTTAGCAGAAGTCGAGCTTCTTCCAATGGCTTTGCCAATTTTTTTAGCAATGCGTCATCCACGAATTCGAGAGCTTGGAGCGCGGCTTCTACTTCGAGGGCCTCGCGAACCCTGTAGACGTCTACGATCTCCTTCAAGCTGATCGGCCGGACCTCAAATCCACCAGCATCAACCCGACGCACCAAGCCATCTTGTTCAAGGCGAATGAGCGCCTCGCGAATGGGTGTACGGCTCATCTTCAGTTTCTTGGCCAGATCGACCGCACTTAGGTGCGCAAGGGGGCGCAAGCGAAGCGTCAGAACCCCCTCTTTGATAGCAGCGTATGCCTTGTGTTGGGCAGCCATATGCATTCTCCGTGAATTCACTATGCATTCTCGTATCGGTTCGTCAACCTTTTTGTGAGCCGCTACGGGAGCAACCCTGGGCTTGACCGTGACGTCCCCTTGGAACGATTCAGGCGTATCGGCGACTACCTTCAAAATAGGAACAGGTTTGTTCCTTGTCGTCGTGGCGATGATTTCATCGGCTCTGGGAGGGCATATCGCAGGCCGGCTTCGCACCGGTTGGGATTCGAGCGTCCATGCGAATGAAATATATTTCCGTGACACGGCTCATGGCTTTGTCACTTGGGCCACGGCGACATTAGTTGGTGCGGTTCTTCGCGTCTGCTGCAGCAGCCATCGCCGGAACGACGTCAGGCGGTCTTGCTGCGGGGCAGCGAGCGCCGCCGCCTCCCGAACGTCGGGTCCTATGGACATTTACGTGGACCAACTTCTGCGTCCCGGTCTTGACGCAGCAACGTCTGGCTCTACCAGTCCAAATGATAGCCGGGCCGAACTTTCTCGCTTGCTCACCGCCAGTTTTCGTTCCGGAAAGGATATTTCCCCCGACGACAAAGCCTACCTAGCGCAGGTTGTCGCCAGGAACACAGGAATTTCACAAGATGAAGCCCAGAAGCGGGTTGATCAAACAATCGTAACGGCAAAAACCAATCTTGACGCCGCTCGTAAGGCAGCCATGCAACTTGCTTATTGGATCGTTGCTTCTCTACTGATTGGCGATTTCTCGGCAAGTCTAGCGGCGACGGAAGCCGGCGCCTTCCGCGATCGCAACTGGTCAACCCTCTAAAAGGAGAAATCATGTCGCCCCGTGTACCCTTATTTTGCGATCCCTCCTTCAACAGCGCTCCATAGACCGCCATTAGGATGTCATCCAGATTGCTGCCCTGAATTTCCATACGGCCCCTCCCCCAAGATGGTCCCACCGCATCCGACCTGTACCAGATTCGGATACCGGCCACTGATCAATCTGCACCCTCAGCCAGTGGCACAACGCTCGTTTGATCAGCCGGTAACCGCCGTGTAACCACGACCATCACCCAATCAGTCGCATTACGATAGCTACAATTCCGGATTGCACGGGAATGCGCTCCGTTACCGTTCAGATCAATTTTCGATTGTTAAAAAGGTGGTGCCGCAAGAGGGACTCGAACCCCCGACCCCGTCATTACGAATGACGTGCTCTACCAACTGAGCTATTGCGGCGAACCCTGAGCGCCGGTCTGAGTTCCGGCGCGGACAGGCGCGTGTTTATCGGTCGCAGCCCCGTTTTGCAAGATTCGAAGGGCCATTTCAGCCGCCAAGTCAGCCTCCAAGCCGCGTCACGAATCCCCGCCAGCCGCCGGGCTGCCGGTCGGGCCTGCCGTCCGGATCGTCCGAAAATTCGTCTTCGGGAACGCCCGGATCGTCGGGCGCGCGCACCAGCGGAATAATGGCGGGCGCCGCCACGGGAGCACGTGTTTCAGCCGCCGGGCGCGGACGGAACACCGGCGGCGGCGTGACGTTTTCCGGCTTCACCGGCTCGGGAGCCACTTCCGCCGGAGCCGCTTCGGCGGCGGGTTCTGCCTCCACCGCGATGGTTTTCGATTCAATCGCAACCGGGACCGGCTCGGGCAACCTTGTCTCCGGAACGGCCGGTGCTTCCGCCTCGATCCCGGCATGGTCCGAAGCCAAAGCCGCCACCGGCGTCACCCACTGGAAGGCATCGAGCCGCCCGGTCACCGGCGACACCGGCCGCCAGCGATCCGATACATAGCCGTCCGCCGTCCAGGCCGGATCAGGCGCGGCCCGCACCGCGCGCGCGGTCCATTCACGGGCGCGGCCCTCGTCATGATTCCCGGCGCGCTCCAGTTCCGCCATCAGCAGCGCCACGCGCTGCGTCGGTGCTGTGAGCAACGGCGCGAGTGCGGCGCGCGCACGATCGAATTCGCTGGCCTCGATGGCGGCACGCGCCACCGCCAGCAAACTCTCGCGATCGTCCGGCATCTTCTGCGCGAGAAGCTCGACGCGCGCGAGCCGTTCGCGCGCGGAATCGCCGAGCCGGACATGCGCGTAGGCGTCCGCGAGATCGGGATGCGGATTGGCATTCCACGCCACTTCAATCGCGCGCATCGCACGGCGAACCTGATTGTCCTCGCTGTAGAACTTCGCGGCGAGCACGGCGGCCGGCACCAGTTGCGGCGCGAACTTGATCGCCTCCATCGCACTCTTGCGCGACAGATCGCGGTCGCGCTCCTCCAGCGCCAGCGCGCGTGCGGTGAGCAGCACGCCGCGTTGGCGGCGATACGGCGCGTTGTCGATCAGGCCCGCGGCCTTGTTGTTGTCGAGCAGCGCGAGCGCGCCGTCCCAATCGCCCTGCGCGCAGCGGAAGCCGAGCACCGCATGCGAGGCCCATGGCGAACTCGGTGCGATCTTCAGGGCTTCTTCCGCCATCGCCACCGCGGTGTAGGGATCGTCGTTGCGCTGCGCCTCGATGAACAACCCGCGCAGGCCGAGCAGCCGCATGTCCTTGCGTTCCGCCATGGCGTGAAAAGCATGTTGAGCACCGGAGCGATCGCCTTCGAGCTGCGCGGTCTGCGCCTGCAGCAGCAACACCAGCGGATCATGCTCCGCAAGCCGCTTTGCCGTTCCCGCATGGCGATGCGCGGCGAACGAATCGCCGGTGCCCACCGCGATCAGCCCTTGCGTGATGGCGTGGCGCGCTTTCGCCTGCCGCTTCTCATGACGATGACGGCGCAGCCGCGCGGGCGCCTTCCAGAACGCGCGCACAATGCTCCACACCAGCATCGCGGCGATGACGACGATCAGAACGATCAGCGCCAGCACCGGCAGCGAGGTTTCGGCGCGCCAGCCGTTCCACGACAGCACGACGACGCCGCTCTGATCGGCGACCCATGTCGCGCCGAGCGCCACCGCCGCCAGCAGGATCAGGAAGGAGAAGATGCGAACCATGCCAAATTCCGATCGCAACGCTTCAGTGAGACGATGACGACAGCGCCGCCGCCGCGGCCTGATTGAAGGCGCGCGATGCCGCAAGCGCCACCGCACGCGCGTGAACCTTGCCGAGCCATCCCTGCAACGCCTTGCGATCCTGTTCCGGCAACTGCGCAACGATGTTCTCGGCCTGTTGCAGATCGCTGCGCTCCGCAGCCGTCTTCAGGCGCGCCAGCAACGCAGCACGATCCGCGCCGGTCGTGTCGATCCTTGTCACCCGCACCAGACGCGAGGCGCTGTTGCGCAAATGATCGAGCCATCCGTTCGCCGCCGGCTTGTCCTCGTGCGCGGGCTGCAGCTTCGGCAACTGCGCCAGCAGTTCGCGACTCAAGGCATCGGCGCTGGGCACGCCGGTTGCAGCGAACGGCTCGAGCGGCTTCAGCGCCGGCGCTCCACCGCTGAGCTTTGATGCCGTGGTCAGCGCCGCCGCATAGGGAAGCCCCTGCTGCACGGCCTGATCGAGCGCGGAGGCCGCAAGCGCGCGGCGCAATGGGGTGTCGTCTTGCTGCGGCTTCGACGCAGACTTCGCTGCTGCTGCGGCAGCTTCAGCACCGGCAGCGACGAGTTGCTGTTCGAGCTTCGACAGCCGTCCTTCGACGCCGGACAGATCCGGCGCAGGCGCAGCCGCGGGTGCCGCCGCAAGTGCCGTCTTGGCGGAAGCCTGAAGCGCCGCCGCCTTTTCCAGATCCGCGATCTTCGCGGATGCCGACTGCATCTGTTCGCGAAGCCCGGTCACATCTTTCTGGATCGCAGCCAGCGACGCATCGAGCGCATCGAGGCGCTTCGTCACCGCGCTCATATCCGCAGGCGCGGCCGGCTTGTCTTCCAGATGCGTCACGCGCGTGTTGAGGTCTTCGATGGTCGAAGTCTGCGCAGGCGGAATGTCCGGATCGGAATTGCCCGGCGAGATCACATTCCACAACCCGCTCACCAGAAGCGCGACCACGGCGGCGCTGAACACGGCGGCGAGAATGATCCGCGACGGCACCGGGGCCGCCGCGATCACCGTTTCTCCGGATTCGTCCTTCGGGTCTTTCGCGCGGCTACCGAAACGGGCGCGCCAGCCGGTTCGTGCCTTGTCCGAGGATGATTGCGCACTCTTGTCTTCGGCGCCGGGCGTGGTGTCGGTCACATCGGACGGATCGAGATCGATGGTCGGCGCGGCGCGCTTGCGGGCGGCGGTCTCACTGGTTTCACGCTGGTCGTCGTCTGTGGCCATGGTCCGTCCGGTTTTTTACACTTTACCAGATTTGGTCGTGCGCCGCTTCACCGGAATTGCACGGTGAAGCACCTCGAAGATTGCATTTTCGTCAGGTGACGCCGCGACCAGCACCCGCGATGCGCCGGCATCGCGCAGCACGGCCGCCACCGTATCCGAGATGCAGCATTGCGGCAGCGCCAGCGCGGAAATCTCAAGCCCCGCGGCCTGCACCGCGCCGACGAATGAGCGCGCGCTGCGCCGGGAATAATGCAGCGCGGCCTCGACCTCGCCCGCGGCAAAGGCGGCTTCCACCGCTTCGGAGAAATGCGGCAACGGTACCATCCGATAGGTCGTGAGCGTCGTCACACTATATCCGCGCGTGCCGAGATCGGTGCCCAGATCGCGGCTGAGATCGGCGCCCGCGAGGTAGCAGATCCGGCCCGCGCCGCGCAGCCGCTTCTCCACCAGTTCGCAGAGTGCGATCGCGTCGCCGGACGCGCTTTCGACATCCTTGAACCCAAAAGCCTGCGCCGCCTGCGCGGTGGCATCGCCCACCGCGAACACTTTGGTGCCGCGCAGCCCCGCCAGCAGGGGCTGTCCCTCGATACCGCGCAAGGCGTTGGCGCTGGTCACGATCACCGCATCATAATGTGTGTCCGGCTCATCGCGCACGGCAACCGGCTCGAACCGCAGCGCCGGCGACAGCAAAACGCCGTATCCCGCCCCGCGCAGGGCGGTCGCGGTCGCCTCATTGTCCGGGAAGGGCCGCATCACCAGTATCGCCATTCATGCCTCAATCTGCGGAACTCCCTTTTACCGGACGCCCGCTAATGCTACCCGAGAACCAAGCAGAATGCCGCTTTGGCGGCAACCGCAAGTGCTTCCGGCTCACCACCCCCGCCACATGGTTTGAAGGCAGATTTTGGCGCAAGACCCCGCAATGCTCGTTCTGGGAATAGAGACGACCTGCGACGAGACCGCAGCCGCCGTGATCGCGCGCCATGCGGACGGCTCGGGCCGGATTCTCTCCAATATCGTGCGCTCGCAGATCGACGAGCACGCGCCGTTCGGCGGCGTGGTGCCGGAAATCGCCGCGCGCGCCCATGTCGAGATGCTCGACGTGCTGGTGGAAAGAGCGATGTCTGAGGCAGGCGTCGAATTTTCGCAGCTCGACGGCGTGGCGGCGGCGGCGGGCCCCGGCCTGATCGGCGGCGTCATTGTCGGGCTGACGACTGCCAAAGCTATCGCGCTTGTGCACGACACGCCGCTGATCGCGGTCAATCATCTCGAAGCGCACGCGCTGACGCCGCGCCTCACGGTGCCGCTGGCATTTCCCTATTGTCTGTTTCTCGCCTCCGGCGGCCACACCCAGATCGTCGCCGTGCTCGGCGTCGGCGAATATGTCCGGCTCGGCACCACGGTCGACGATGCGATGGGCGAAGCGTTCGACAAGGTCGCGAAAATGCTCGACCTGCCCTATCCCGGCGGGCCGCAGGTGGAGCGCGCCGCGCGCGACGGCGACCCGGAACGGTTTTCGTTTCCGCGCCCGATGCTCGGACGCAAGGATGCGAATTTCTCGCTGTCGGGCCTCAAGACCGCCGTGCGCAACGAAGCATCGCGGATCGATCCGCTTGAGCCGCAGGACATCGCCGATCTGTGCGCCGGTTTTCAGGCTGCAGTTCTTGAATCCACCGCCGACCGGATTCGCGCGGGGCTTAGACTGTTTCGCGAGCAGTTCGGCGCGCCACGCGCGCTGGTCGCGGCCGGCGGCGTCGCCGCCAATGTCGCGATCCGCAATGCGCTGCAGGAAATCGCCGCCAACGACCAGATCACCATGATCGTGCCGCCGCCGCAGCTTTGCACCGACAACGGCGCGATGATCGCATGGGCCGGTGCGGAGCGGCTCGCGCTCGGCCTCACCGACGCCATGGCCGCGCCGCCGCGCGCGCGCTGGAAACTCGACGAATCCACCGAGACGCCGACAAAATTCATCAACACCCGCGCGCGGCATTGACGCCGACCCCAAAAAGATTCCTCAATCACACTCCACGCAACGCCACAGCAGGCTCATGACATCCTTCAATACCATCTCGGTCATCGGCGCAGGCGCATGGGGCACGGCGCTCGCCAACGCCAGCGCGCGCGCAGGCCGCACGGCGAGGCTGGTCGGCCGCGATGCGGCGGCGCTCGGCGCGATGAAGCAGGGCGGCGAAAATCCGCGCCTTCCCGGCATCAAGCTCGATCCGGCGATTCAGGTGACGGACAGCCTCGCCGACGGCGCGAAGGCCGACATCCTTCTGCTGGTGACGCCTGCGCAAAGCCTGCGCGCCGCGATGACGGCGCTTGCACCGCATGTTGCGGAAGGCACGCCTGTCGTGATCTGCGCCAAGGGCATCGAGCGCGGCACCCACAAATTCATGACCGAGATCGCCACGGAAGTGCTGCCGCAGGCGCGGCCCGCGATCCTGTCGGGCCCGAGTTTCGCCAGCGACGTCGCGCGCGGCCTGCCGACGGCGGTGACGCTGGCGGCAGCGGAGGAATCCCTCGCCGTCGCGCTGACACATGCGCTCGGCTCCGCCTCGCTGCGGCCCTATCACACCACCGACGTGCGCGGCGTCGAGATCGGCGGCGCGGTGAAAAACGTGCTGGCGATTGCGGCCGGCATCGCCGCCGGAAAACAGCTCGGTGCCTCGGCACTGGCCGCGCTGACCACGCGCAGCTTCGCCGAACTGATGCGCTTCGGCCTCGCCTGCGGCGCGCGCAATGAGACCATCTCAGGCCTCTCCGGTCTCGGCGATCTGATCCTGACATGCTCGAGCCCACAATCGCGCAACTTCGCCTTCGGCATGGCGCTCGGCCGCGGTGAAACATTTGCGCCCGGCGTTCTCAGCGAGGGACAATTCACCGCGCCGGTGCTGATCGAAATTGCGAACGAGAAAAAAATCGAGATGCCGGTGGCGCAGGCGGTGGCGCATGTGCTCGGCGGCGCAATCACGATCAACGAAGCCATCGAGATGCTGCTGACCCGCCCGTTCAAGGCGGAAGGATAAACAATCCCGATTGCTGCCATCGCTTTTATTCATCGACGCTCGGACAAGAGATTATGAATCACTGGCTCATGAAATCCGAACCCTCGACCTGGTCGTGGGATCAGCAGGTCGCCAAAGGCGCCAAGGGCGAAGCATGGACCGGCGTGCGCAATCACTCCGCCAAGCTCAACATGATGAAGATGAAGAAAGGCGACCTCGCCTTCTTTTACCATTCCAACGAGGGCAAGGAGATCGTCGGCATCGTCGAGATCGTGCGCGAGCATTATCCGGACCCGACCGATGCATCCGGCAAATTCGTCTGCGTCGACATCGCCGCCAAAAAACCGCTGAAGAAGCCGGTGACGCTGGTCGCGGTGAAGGCCGAGACAAAACTTGCCGACATGGAGTTGTTGCGGTTGTCACGTTTGTCAGTGCAGGCCGTGACCCCTCAACAATGGCAGATCGTATGCAAAATGGGCGGAATCTGACGCGCACGCACACGCTGATGTCGCCCGAAATGTCCTGAGCTGCGGCGTTTCGCCCGTCAGCGCGCGGCGATCCGCTTAAGCGATTGAAAAATTTTCGATCGCGTCCCGACAAAAGTCCTAAATCTTCCAACTTGTCCCCCTCCCCTCGGGGAGCGCATAATCGCGGCCAATAACATTAACCGCCCGCGTTTATGGGCGATCCGGGAGAAGAAAATGTCCGAGACCATCCACCCAGTCACGCCAGAATGGGCCAAGCGCGCCTATATCGATGAGGCAAAGTACAACGAGATGTACGCGCGCTCGATCAAGGACCCGACCGGGTTCTGGAGCGATGCTGCCAAGCGGGTGGACTGGATCAAGCCTTTCACCAAGGTCGAGAACGCCTCGTTCGAGATGGGCAAGGTCTCGATCAAATGGTTCGAGGATGGCGTTCTCAACGCGGCCTATAACTGCATCGACCGGCATCTCGAGAAGCGCGGCGACCAGACCGCGATCATCTGGGAAGGCGACGATCCCTCGCAGTCCAAACACATCACCTATCGCGAGCTGCACGACGAAGTCTGCAAGATGGCCAACATCCTGCGGCTGCGTAACGTCAAGAAGGGCGACCGCGTCACCATCTATCTGCCGATGATCCCGGAAGCGGCCTACGCGATCCTCGCCTGCGCGCGCATCGGCGCGATCCATTCCGTGGTGTTCGGCGGCTTCTCGCCCGACTCCATCGCCGGCCGTCTGCGCGATTGCCAGTCGCGCGTCATCATCACCTCCGACGAGGGTTACCGCGGCGGCCGCACCATCGCGATGAAGGCCAACGTCGATGCCGCGATCGAGAAGGTCAACGGCGAAGTCGACTGGGTGATCGTGGTCAAGCGCACCGGCGGCAAGATCGACATGAACCCGACACGCGACGTCTGGTATCACGAAGCCGCTGCCGTGGTCGAAAGCGAATGCCCGTGCGAGCCGATGAACGCGGAAGACCCGCTGTTCATTCTCTACACGTCGGGCTCGACCGGACAGCCCAAGGGCGTGCTGCACTCCACCGCCGGCTATCTGATCTACGTGTCGATGACGCATCAATACGTGTTCGACTATCACGACGGCGACATCTACTGGTGCACCGCCGACGTCGGCTGGGTCACCGGCCACAGCTACATTCTCTACGGGCCGCTCGCCAACGGCGCGACCACGATGATGTTCGAGGGCGTGCCGAACTATCCGGACAATTCGCGGTTCTGGAATGTGATCGACAAGCACAAGGTCAACATCTTCTACACCGCGCCGACCGCGATCCGCGCGCTGATGCAGGCGGGCGACGACCCGGTGACAAAAACCTCGCGCGCCTCGTTGCGGCTGCTCGGCTCGGTCGGCGAGCCGATCAACCCCGAAGCGTGGGAATGGTATTATCGCGTGGTCGGCGATTCCCGCTGCCCGGTGGTCGATACCTGGTGGCAGACCGAAACCGGCGGCATCATGATCTCGCCGCTGCCGGGCGCGATCGCGCAGAAGCCGGGCTCGGCGACCAAGCCGTTCTTCGGCGTGGTGCCGCAGATCGTCGATGCCGACGGCAAGGTGCTGGACGGCGAATGCAGCGGCAACCTGTGCATCGCGAAATCATGGCCGGGCCAGGTGCGCACGGTCTATGGCGATCACGACCGTTTCGAGAAGACCTACTTCTCCGCCTACAAGGGCAAGTACTTCTCCGGCGACGGCTGCCGCCGCGACGCCGACGGCTATTACTGGATCACCGGCCGCGTCGATGACGTCATCAACGTCTCCGGTCACCGCATGGGCACGGCGGAAGTCGAAAGCTCGCTGGTGGCGCATGAGAGCGTGTCGGAAGCCGCCGTGGTCGGCTATCCGCACGACATCAAGGGCCAGGGCATCTACGCTTACGTGACGCTGATGGCCGGCGTGGAGCCGAGCGAGGCGCTGCGCAAGGAGCTGGTGGCGTGGGTGCGCAAGGACATCGGCCCGATCGCATCGCCGGACCTGATCCAGTTCGCGCCGGGCCTGCCGAAAACCCGTTCCGGCAAGATCATGCGCCGCATCCTGCGCAAGATCGCGGAGGACGAGCCCGGCAGCCTCGGCGACACCACGACGCTCGCCGATCCGAACGTCGTCACCGACCTCGTCAACAACCGGCAGAACAAGAAGGCCGCTCACGCCTGATCCGGCCGCAAGCCGCTTGCATCAAAGCCTCTCCCTTCGGGGGGAGGCTTTTTTCTTGAACCCCAGAGCGCCCATCACGGCAATGTCAGGCCGTTTTGCCGCGGGCGCAGCGGTTTGCCCGCGACTGTTGTTTTGCGGACATTTACAGCGCCGCCGATTTTTCCTTTATGGCGCGCAGGCCGCATGGCGGGCGTGGAAACGCTTCGCTCATTTCTGCGGCGTAGGCTTAAGCGCAGACCTTGAAATCGCGCCGCCTGACTGGATTTCGCGGAGACTGATTGCCATGCGCCCGTTCGCCTCATGCGTTGCTGCCGCCCTCGCCGCCGGTTCATTGGCTCTTGCCGCCAGCGCCACGCCGGCTCTCGCGCATCCCGACATGGTGCGCGCGCCGGCGGGCTATTCGCCGGGGACCATCGTGGTGAAGACCAGCGAGCGCCGCCTCTATCTCATTCTCGATGAGCAGCACGCCATCCGTTACCCGGTCGGCGTCGGCAAGCGCGGCAAGGAGTGGAGCGGCGAGACGCGCATCAGCGGCAAGTATCGCAATCCCGCATGGTCACCGCCCGACGATGTGAAGCGCGATCATCCGAACATTCCCGACGTGATCGAAGGCGGCTCGCCGCGCAATCCGATGGGCGTCGCGGCGATGACGCTCGCGGGCGGACAATACGCCATCCACGGCACCAACGTGCCGAAGTCGGTCGGCGGCTACGTCTCCTATGGCTGCGTGCGGATGTACAATCCCGACATCACCGATCTTTTCGAGCGCGTCTCGGTCGGCACGCCGGTGGTGGTAACGTCGCGATAAGGCCCGCCATTCCGGCGCTTTTTAAAATAGACCGCAATCAACGTCATTGCGAGCGAAGCGAAGCAATCCAGAACTGAGAGACAGACTGGATTGCTTCGTCGCTTTGCTCCTCGCAATGACGGTAATTCTCATCCTAACCGCACCATCCCGCGCGATGGCCGCCATTGTAGGGACGGCCATGCCCGGCAGCGATCAACGCGGTGGACACATTCGGCGTCATCCGTGTCGCAACATCAGCGACCACGCGGCCGTTATATTTATCCGGCCCGACATTGAAGACGGTGACGCCACCTTCATCGAGCAACGCGATGAGTGCTGCGCGCGCCGCCTGCGCCATTTGCGATTCCTCGAAACAGCGTGCCTTCAGTTCCGGTGCATCGACACCGCGCAACCGGATGCGCGTGGTGATGTCGAGCCCCTGCCACAAATGCACCCGCGCCTCGAAAGTGTCGCCGTCGATCACATGCAGAACCTGCGCGGACTGGCGAGCGCCCGCATCGCCGCTGCGCGAGGCTTCCACCAGCCGGTCGCGTTCCACCCGCACGGGATCGTTCGCGGAGGTATTGAACCTGCTGTGCGGCAGCCATGCCCCCGCGACCAGACCCGCGCTGAACATCACCGCGAGCAGCGAGCCCGCCCACAGGCGGTCGCGGCGGCGCGCCGACCGGGTTGCCATGCGATTCGGAGCATCTAGGAACATATCCCTAGATACCGTCTCCATTTGCGGCTAGCAAGCGCCTGCGGGTTTCTACGTAAAGCTTAGCGGCAGCCTCACGCTTCAGAAATCCGAAGCTATCCCTTTGATTTCCCAATCGCCGTAGCGTGTCGGCTCCGGCCCTTTGGGGCCGTTGACCTCTTTCGGGGCTTTGGGATCGTGGCCGGGATCATTTTCCTTGGCCTTCACCGCTTCCGCCCTGCGGGCCTCGGCTTCGGCGAGCGCGCGCTGGGCCGCCGGGGGTAGAGGGCGGCGCGGCGGCATCGCATCCGCACTTTTATTCTTCGGCTCGTCCGCCATATCCGCCTCCATGTCACTCACGGCGAAGCAGCAACGCAAATCCGCTGCTTCTCATTCGTCGCGTCTTATTTAAGCCGCGTCACGATTCTTACATTTGGCATATTCGCATGTCATCCCTGCGTCTTCGTTGCGGCATGCCCACCCTTCCCTGCTTTGGTTGTACAGTATTCCATGAAGCCTTCGCGATTCGTTCCGCCGACAGAGGTCCCTGGCCTCGCCGCGCGCCGCATAGCCGCCGACATCATCGACGGCGTTCTCCATAAACGGCGCACGCTGGACGATCAGCTTGAAGGTGCTGCCGCGCATCCCGCTCTCAAGACTCTGTCCGATCGCGACCGTGCGCTGATGCGCCGCCTCGTCGCCACCGTGCTGCGCCGTCTCGGCACGCTCGGCCATCTTCTCTCCCGCCTGCTCGATCGCGGCATTCCGACCGATGCGCCGCGCGCGCAGAGCGCGCTGTTGATCGGCGCCGCGCAGATCCTGTGGATGGATGTGCCCGATCACGCCGCCGTCGATCTGTCGGTACGTCTCGTGCAGGCCGATCGCCGCGCCGCAAAGTATGCGGGTCTCGTCAACGCGGTGCTGCGCCGCTGCGCGCGTGAAGGCTTGCCGCTGGTCGAGGAGGTCAAGGACGGCATGATCGATCTGCCGCCATGGCTGGTGGCGCGCTGGATCAAGGCCTACGGCGAAGACAATGCCCGCGCGATGGCGCGCGCCATCGGCCATGAGCCGCCGCTCGATCTCACCGTGAAATCCGAATCCGCAGGCTGGGCCACGCGGCTGCATGGCGAAACGCTGCCGACCGGCACCGTGCGCACGCTGCTGCATGGGCCGGTCACGATGCTGCCCGGCTTTTCTGACGGCGCATGGTGGGTGCAGGACGCCGCCGCCGCGATTCCGGCGCGGCTGTTCGGCGACATCGCCGGGAAATCCGTCGCCGATCTGTGCGCGGCGCCGGGCGGCAAGACCGCGCAGCTCGCGCAAGCGGGCGCGCATGTCACCGCGGTCGATCGCTCCGCCGGACGGCTCGCGCGCCTGAAAGACAATTTCACGCGGCTCTCGCTCGAAGCGAATTGCGTGGCGACGGATGCCACCGAATGGGACGGCGGCCCGTTCGATGCGATCCTGCTCGACGCGCCCTGCATGGCGACCGGCACCATCCGCCGTCACCCCGACGTGGCATGGCTGAAGAACGAAGCCGATTTCGGCCTGCTCAACGCGCTGCAACGGCGGCTGCTGCAGAAAAGCGTGAGCCTGCTCAAGCCCGGCGGTACGCTGATCTACTGCACCTGTTCGCTGGAACCGGAAGAAGGCGAGCAGGCCGTCGCCGCACTTCTCGACTCAGAGCCGCAGATGAAGCGCAAGCCCGTCGAGCCGGGCGAACTGGCCGGTCTGTCGGAACTCATCACCGCCGATGGCGATGTCCGCACGCTGCCGTGCCACCTGCCCCATGCCGACCCGAAGCTGTCGGGACTGGACGGCTTTTATGCCGCAAGGCTCGTCAAGGCCTGACCTGATTTCTCCTTTTCACACAGACGCCTCCCCGCTTTTGTCTCTACGCGCAGGTGCCTTGTCCGGAATTCCGGATTAAAAAGAAGGTGCGGAGATTCCCTCCGGCGTGGGGATGATGTCGGTCACCGGGCAAAGGCGCATATCGGGACTTCTGCTCGGACGGGCCGGGCGGAAGGTGATGGCGCGCGCCAGCGGTACGTCGGTAGCCCTCGCGCGCCTCTGGCCGGGCCGCTCCGACCGATTGCTGATCGCCCCGCACGATTTGCGCACCACCGACGCCACGCGCGCCGCCGAAATCTATTCGGGCCGCTTCGTGTTCGCGGGCAAAATCGTCACCTGCCATGGCCGCTCGGTGTTCGACCTCGATCCGCCGTCCGAGGAATGGGAAGTCGCGCTGCTCGGCTTCGGCTGGCTGCGCCATCTGCGCGCCGCCGATTCCGCGATCACCCGCGCCAATGCCCGCGCGCTCTTGGACGACTGGCTGACGCATCCGCGCAAGAGCGCGGTCGGCAAGCGCGCCGACGTGATCGGACGGCGCATCATCTCATTGTTGTCGCAGGCACCACTGGTGCTGCACGACGCCGATGCGCGCTTCTATCGCCGCTTCCTGAAGACCCTCACCCGCGAAATCCGTTTCCTGCGCTACACCAAGGCCGACATTCCCGACGGCCTCGCGCGGCTGCAGGTGCTGATCGCGCTGTGCTACGCCTCGCTCTGCCTCGCCAATCAGGCCAAGCACATCAAGAGCGCCACCAAGAAACTCTCCGACGAATTGCAGCGCCAGATCCTGCCCGATGGCGGGCACATCTCACGCAACCCGGAGGCACTGGTCGAACTGCTGCTCGACCTTCTGCCGCTGCGCCAGACTTTTGCCGCGCGCAACATCGCGCCGCCGCCCGCGCTCCTGAACGCCATCGACCGGATGATGCCGATGCTGCGCTTCTTCCGCCATGGCGACGGCTCGTTCGCGCTGTTCAACGGCATGCATGCGGCGGCGCCCGGCGTGCTCGCCACTCTGCTGGCTTATGACGACACCCACGGCACGCCGATGCCGCACATGCCGCACACCGGCTTCCAGCGCATCGATGCCGGCACGCTGACGATCATCGCCGACACCGGCCCACCGCCGCCGCCGCCGCTGAGCCGCGATGCGCATGCAGGCTGTCTGTCGTTCGAGATGTCGAACGGCACCCACCGCATCGTCGTGAACTGCGGCATGCCCTCGACGGGGCGCGACAACTGGCGCAGCTTCGCGCGCTCCACGCCCGCGCATTCGACGCTGACTTACGCCGAGACATCGTCCTGCCAGTTCGTCGAACGCTCGGCGGTGAAACGGATGCTGCAGGGCTCGCCCATCGTCGCCGGCCCCGAGAACGTCGAGTCCTATCGCGAGGTCACCTCCGAGGGCACCACGCTGACGATGTCGCATGACGGCTATCGCAGGCAGTTCGGCTTCGTGCATCGCCGCGTGTTGACCATCGCCGACGACGGCAGCCGCATCGACGGCGAGGACGAACTGGCGAAGGAGCCCGGCGCGGCGTTTCGCGGCAGCATGGACGATTACGCCATCCGCTTTCATCTGCACCCGTCCGTGAAGGTCAACCGCCTGAGCGACGGACGCGGCGCCATGCTGGTATTGCCGAACCGCGAGGTCTGGACCTTCGAGGCCCCGGACCAGAAGATCGACCTCGAGGACAGCGTGTTCCTGGCCGGATCGGACGGCCCGCGCCGGACCACCCAGATCGTGATCCGCCAGCATGCCCGGCAAATGGCGACCGTGAGCTGGCGTTTCGCCAAATCGGCCAATTCAGCCGCCGCCACCGCCAAGCGCGACCCGCGCCGCGAGCCGGAATTGCCGCTGTAATACTCTCTCCCCGTCGTTCCCGCGAAAGCGGGAATCCATACCTAAAGAAAGACTGGGTCTCCGCCGGAGCCTGTCATCGGACGGCGCTTCGCGCCGATCCGTTGGCGGGGACGACCGATTTAGCCGCATTGACCGCACCCTAAAGGTTTTGCCGGCGCGCAAACTATGTTAGCGCGTAGCCGCAAACCCTCCCTGCTTCTGGACCATCGCATGACCGACCATCCGCGCCGCGTGACCCGCGCTCTGCTTTCCGTTTCCGACAAGACCGGGCTGATCGATTTCGCCAAGGCTCTCGCTGCCCATGGCGTCGAGCTCGTCTCCACCGGCGGTACCGCCAAGGCGATCGCGGATGCCGGGCTGAAGGTGATGGACGTGTCCGACCTCACCGGCTTCCCGGAGATGATGGATGGCCGGGTCAAGACGCTGCACCCGAAAGTGCATGGCGGCCTGCTCGCGATCCGCGACAATGCTGATCATGCCAAATCGATGAAGGATCACGGCATCGCGCCGATCGATCTTCTGGTCGTCAACCTCTACCCGTTCGAGGCGACCGTGGCGAAGGGCGCGAGCGAGGAAGACTGCATCGAGAACATCGACATCGGCGGACCGGCGATGATCCGCGCCGCCGCGAAGAATCATGGCGATGTCGCCGTCGTCGTCGAAGCCGCCGACTATCAGGCCGTGCTCGACGAACTCGCCGCCCACAACGGCGCGACCACGTTGTCATTGCGCAAGCGGCTCGCCGCAAAGGCCTATGCGCGCACCGCCGCCTATGACGCGGCGATCTCGAACTGGTTCTCGGCCGAATTGAAGATCGACGCGCCGGATTATCGCGCCATCGGCGGACGGCTCGCGGAAGCGTTGCGTTACGGCGAGAACCCGCACCAGAGTGCCGCGTTCTATATCGGCGCGGAGCAGCGCCCCGGCGTTGCCACCGCGCGGCAGGTGCAGGGCAAGCAGCTCTCCTACAACAACATCAACGACACCGATGCGGCTTACGAATGCGTCGCGGAGTTCGATCCGGCGAAAAGTGCGGCCTGCGTCATCGTCAAGCACGCCAACCCGTGCGGCGTCGCCGAGGCCGATGACATTGTGAGCGCCTACAAGAAGGCGCTGGCCTGCGATTCCACATCGGCGTTCGGCGGCATCGTCGCGGTGAACCGCCCGCTCGACGCGGACGCCGCGCGCGCCATCACCGGCATCTTCACCGAAGTCATCATCGCGCCCGACGCCAGCGAGGAAGCGATCCAGATTATTGCCGCGAAGAAGAATCTGCGGCTGCTGCTCGCGGGCAAACTGCCCGATCCGCGTGGAAAAGGTTTCATCGCCAAGACAGTCGCGGGCGGCATGCTGGTGCAGTCGCGCGACAACGCCGTGGTTGACGACATGACGCTCACCACCGTGACCAAGCGCGCGCCGACCAATGCCGAGCTTGCGGATTTGCGCTTCGCCTTCCGCGTCGCCAAGCATGTGAAGTCGAACACGATTGTCTATGCCAAGGACCTCGCCACCGTCGGCGTCGGCGCGGGGCAGATGAGCCGGGTCGATTCGGCGCGCATCGCCGCGCGCAAGGCGGAAGACGCCGCGAAGGAGTTGGGCCTTGCCGCGCCTTTAACGAAAGGCTCGGTGGTCGCCTCCGATGCGTTCTTCCCGTTCGCCGACGGATTGCTGGTCGCCATCGAAGCCGGTGCGACGGCGGTGATTCAGCCCGGCGGCTCGGTGCGCGACGCCGAAGTGATCGCGGCGGCCGACGAGCATGGCATCGCCATGGTGTTCACCGGCACGCGCCACTTCAAGCATTAAGGCCGCGCGGGCTCCTTCACCCGCGACAACAGCGCGAGCCCTGCGACGAAGAACACGATCAGCACCGCCATGCCGGCCTTCTGGCTGGCGGTGATCGCGGTGACGACACTCACCGCGAGCGGCGCGAAGAACGACGTGACTTTTCCCGACAGCGCGAACAGCCCGAAGAACTGCGTGATGCGTTCATGCGGAGCCAAACGAATAAGCAGCGTGCGCGACGCCGCCTGCAACGGCCCCGCCGCAAAGCCGATGAACAGCCCGAGCCCGAGATAGGCCTTTTCGGCGGGGGCCGCGAACAGTCCGCCGCCCGGCACCGGCGGCGCGACCTTCACGACAAAGAACAGCGTGTCGCGGTCGATCGACAGGATCGCGAGAATCGCCAGCAGCAAAATCACCATCGCGCCGGTGATGACGGTCTTCGGTCCCAGCAGGTCGTCGAGCTTGCCGCCGATCCATGCGCCCAGCGTGCCGCTGACCGCGAGCAGAATCCCGAACGTGCCGATCTGGATGGTCTGCCAGCCGAACGTGCCCGCCGCATAGATGCCGCCGAACGCGAACAGCGCCACCAGCGCGTCGGTGTAGACCATGTTGGCGATCAGGAACGTCGCCATGTTGGGCTGCGACGGCAACGCCTTGAGCGTCTCGCGCAATTCGCGCAAACCCTCGCGCACCGCGCCGAGCGCAGGCGTTTTCGACGCATGATCCGGCGTGAACAGAAACATCGGCAGCACGAACACGACGAACCACACCGCCGTCAGCGGCCCCGAGATGCGGTCGCCCTCATGCAGCGCCGGGTCGAGCCCGAACAGCGGCGTCAGCCCGAACAGCGTGCGCCCGGTCGTCTCATTCGCGGCGAGAAAGCCCAGCACCAGCACAAGACTGACGATGCCGCCGATATAGCCCGTCGCCCAGCCGGTGCCGGACAGGCGGCCGATTTTCTCCGGCGGCACCAGATACGGCATCATCGCATTGTTGAACACGGTGGCGAATTCCGCGCCGATTGTCGCCACCGCAAACGCGATCAGCACCGGCACGATGACGGACGGATCGCCCGGTTTGCCGATCCACATCATCGAGGAGCCGATCACCAAGAGCGCGCCGAACGCCG
>Ga0180223_1000258_pt1 | contig 81222 bp, 65 predicted proteins | sample eDN5th30CKraftOP_FD_151337 | JGI IMG/M metagenome (GOLD analysis project Ga0180223, IMG submission 151337) | Enriched Organic Plus compost microbial communities from Emeryville, California, USA - eDNA 5th pass 30_C Kraft OP (version 2) (version 2) ...
GGCAGGGATGGGGCGCTCCCGGACACGCGCACCCGGCGGGCAAGAACCGTTTGCCTCATCTGGTCGTAGAGGTATGATGGCCCGGAATAAAATGACAATCGTCTAGGGAGACTGCAATGACTGCCATCGGCGGCTATGTCGCGCCGACCGCCAGCTCTGACGAGTTCGGCATCCATTCGCTCGACCAGTTCGTTCTCGCCGTTCCGGACGTGAACGCGGCCGACGAGTTCTATACCAATTTTGGACTCAACATGGTGCGCAAGGGCAATACCTTGCAGCTCAAGACCTTCGGCCATGACCACGCCTGGGGCTCGGTGGTCGAAGGCAAGACCAAGGCGCTGCACCATCTGTCGTTCGGCTGCTACGCCGAGGACATTGATCGGCTCAAGAAGCGCATCGAAGGCCAAGGCATCAAGCTGATCGATCCGCCGCCGGGCTTCGAGTCGAACGGCTTCTGGTTCCGCAACCACGAAGGCATCCTGATGGAAGTGAAGGTGGCGCCGAAGGTGTCGCCGGATCAGAAGGCCGTCAGCGAATGGAATACGGTCGGGCCGAACCAGGCCGCGGCGACGACGCGCGCTGCTTCGCCCGCGGTGCGGCCGCGCCGCCTGTCGCACGTGCTGATCTTCACCAGCGACGTTCTGAAGTCGATCGAGTTCTATGAGCGCACGCTCGGCCTGCGCCTGTCGGACCGCGCCTCCGATCTCGTCGCCTTCATGCACGGCATTCACGGCAGCGATCACCATCTGCTGGCGCTGGTGAAATCATCGGCGCCGGGCTTCCATCATTGCTCGTGGGACGTGACGTCGATCAACGACATCGGCCTCGGCGCCATGCGCATGCACGACAAGGGCTACCAGAAGGGCTGGGGCCTCGGCCGCCATGTGCTCGGCTCGAACTACTTCCACTACATCATGGATCCGTGGGGCTCGTTCGCCGAATACTCCTGCGACATCGACTATATTTCGAAGGAAGAGCGCTGGCCGGCCGCCGACCATAAGCCGGAGGATTCGTTCTACCTGTGGGGTCCGGACGTGCCGCGCGAATTCACGCTCAACCGCGAGGCGGGCGAGCAGTAGCAAGTTGCAAGATGCAAAACGAAAAGGCCGGGCATGCCCGGCCTTTTTTGTCTTCTCGCCTTGGTGATCTACTCCATCACCAGCTTCACCTTCTCGCCCGGCTTGAGCTTGTCGTTCGCCGAGAAGCCATTGAGCAGCAGGAAGCGGGCGAGCTTGTGGTCGCTCGCCATACGGTCGGCGAACTTGTCGATGGTGTCACCGGGTTTCACCGTGACGATGCGGATATGCAGCGGCTTGATGCCGGCGCTTTCCTTCAGGCTCATGCGGCGGAAGGTCGAGACCGACTCGCGGAAGGCGCGGTCGTTCTCCGCGGTCAGGCTGCGCGCCGCGAAGATGAAGCGATAGACGTCGCTGCCGAAGCGCACCGCGAACAGCCGGAACGACCAGCGCTCGCCTTTCGCCGCCGCGGTGGCGGCAGGGAAGCCGTTGATGGTGAACTCCTCGGCGCTCGACGGATCGACATTGTCGATCCAGCCCGATTTCAGGTAGTCGCTCAGGCGCTGCTCCGCCGGCACGCTGACGACGTCGAGCCGCAGCGCCTCGTCGCCGCCGTCCTTGAGGCCGAGCACCGCCTGCGCGGTATTGTCGAGCGAGAAGCGTTCGGGCGCGACGAAGGTGAAGCCGAGCTTGGGATGCAGGAAGCGCCGGCCGCGGGCGAAGCCTTCGCTCGGATCCTCGCCATAGACCATGCCGTCGATGGCGGCGAGGTAGGCGTCGCGATCGCGTGTGCCGTTGCCCGGTCCGCCGACCTGGCGCGCATTGGCGAGCGCATTCTTGACCCGCTCCGGCGTCGCCGGATGGCTCGACATGAAGTCGACGACCTGCGGATCGACGTTCTCCGTCTTGCGGCCGTTCTTGAGATCGGCGTTGCGCTGCATGGCGGTGAGGAAGCGCGCGGCGCCGAAGCTGTCGAAGCCGGCACGCGAGGAAATGCCGACGCCGATGCCGTCGGCCTCGAATTCCTGGGCGCGCGAGAAGCTCGCCAGCGTCAGCTTTGACTTCGCCAGCGCCAGCGCGCCCATGTTCGGGTCGCTCAGCACCTCACTGACCACCTGACTGACCAGCGCGTTCTGGCGCGCCTGCTCTTCGCGGATCGCGGCATGGCGCGCGATCACATGACCCATCTCGTGGGCCAGCACCGAGGCGAGCTCGGCCTTGTCGGCGGCGAGCGCGATCAGGCCACGCGAAATGTAGAGATTGCCATTCGGCAGGGCGAAGGCGTTGATCGCCGGCGAATTGAGCATCGTGACCTGGTATTTCAGGTCCGGCCGCTCCGACGCCGCAACCAGCTTGGCGACGGTCTGCTCGACTTCGGCCTGCAGCCGCGGGTTCTCGTAGACGCCGCCATAGGAGGCAAGGATGCGCGCGTTCTCGCGCACCGTCGCCGTCGGCGGCGCGTCGCGTTCGATGGTGCGCGGGATCGGCAGCGAGACCTGGCGCGGCGCGTTGGGCACCTGCGTGCAGCCGCCGGCCAGCACGGCCAGCAACGCCGGCCAGGCAAGCCATGCGCGCGGCCTCCGCATACTCGAATGGCTCACCGTGTTACGCATGGTCTAGTCAATCAACTCGATCTGTTCGGGCACGGTCACATCGATGATCGGACCGCGGCGCCGCTCGACAATGCCGCGCACCCGGATGCGGCGGTGTTCCAGCATTTTCGGCTCAACCCCGGCGGCAGAGAAATTACGCGCTTCCCGTTTCGGGATAGTGACTGCGAAGTCCCGCGTCCAGCGCCGCCCGAAATTGACATAAATAGTGGCCCCGCTCTCGCGAACCGACAAGACCTGGCCCTCAACCAAGGCGAATTGCCCCAATTCGGCGGCCAATCTGGTTAAATTTTGGGAACTCAAAGGGGCGAAATTGGGGTCGGCCCACAGGCCGAGGCGGCTGGCGCGGGCGGCCTGTTCGGCCCGGGAAAGGAACTCGGCGCAGGCCTTTGCGCCGACGCGCGCCGCCACCCGGGCCTGTCCGGCCTTGATGAGAGCAATTTGCAGAAGTTCCGGACTATCGCCGGCCGCTGCGAAAGCGATGACGCGGCCGTAGCGGTCATCGCTGACGCGCTCGAGGCGAAGGTTCCTGCCCGCGGTGAGCGCGCGCAATGCGGTACCATCGGCCGGCGCCTCGATGCCGGCGAGGCGGACTTCACGTCCGTCGTCCAGAAGGAGCGTGCGGCCGTCGCGCACGGCCGCGACGACGCCTGTGCCGGCCGGCGTACCTGCGCACGGTCGCTCGGCGCGCGCCGGGGCAACGGCCGCGGCACTCATGGCAAATGCAAACAACGCACGCGTAATCATGCGGCCATTGTCGGAACAGCCGCGCCGCGCCGTCAATGTTTATAAATCAGACTTTGCCGGCCGGCCGCGCCAGGAAGTCGAAGTCGCAGCCCTCGTCGGCCTGCTGGACGTGCTCGCGATAGAGCTTGGCATAGCCGCGCTGCGCCACTTCGGGCACCGGCGGCGCCTGCCAGGCGTCGCGGCGCTTCTTCATCTCGGCGTCGTCGATCAGCACATCGATGCGCCGCGCCTTGACGTCGAGACGGATGCGATCGTCGGTCTTCACAAGGGCCAGTGGCCCGCCGGTCGCCGCTTCCGGGCTGATATGCAGCACGATGGTGCCGAAGGCGGTGCCGCTCATGCGCGCGTCGGAGATGCGCACCATGTCCTTGACGCCCTGCTGCGCCAGCTTCTTCGGGATCGGGATATAGCCGGCTTCCGGCATGCCCGGCGCGCCGATCGGGCCGGCATTGCGCATGACCAGAACGTCATCCGCGGTAACGTCGAGCGCGGGATCATCGATGCGCGCCGTCATATCGGCGACCGAGTCGAACACCACGGCGCGACCTTCGTGCTGCATCAACTTGGCCGCGGCGGCGCCCTGCTTGAGCACCGCGCCGCGCGGCGCCAGATTGCCGCGCAGCACGACGAGGCCGCCCTCGCTCTTCAAGGGCGCGCTGCGCGGGCGGATCACGGTCTGTCCCGGGACGTCCTCGAAATCCTTGATGGCGTCGCCGAGCGTGCCGCCAGCGACGTGCCTGGCATCGAGCGCCAGCAGGTCCTTCAGTTCCTGCATCAGCCGCGGCACGCCGCCGGCCTGATGAAAATGCTCCATGTAATGCTGGCCGGTGGGTTTGAGATCGACCAGCACCGGGGTGGTGCGGCCGACTTCATCGTAGGTCTCGAGCGCGATCGGATTTTTGGTGCGGCCGGCAATGGCCGAGAGATGCACCACGCCATTGGTCGAGCCGCCGATCGCCTGCAACATGACAATGGCGTTGCGGAACGCGGCTTCGGTCAGGATTTCCGACGGCTTCGGCCCGGTACCCTTGGCCATCTCGGCGGCGCGCTTGCCGGTCAGTTCCGCCATGCGGACGCGATCAGCATGAACTGCGGGAACCGAGGCGCTGCCGGGCAGCGACAGGCCGAGCGCTTCCATCATGCACGCGATGGTCGAGGCGGTACCCATGACGCCGCAGGTGCCGACCGACGGCACCAACCGCTCATTGGCGCGCTCGATATCCTCGCCGCTCATGCGCTCGCCGCGGAATTCGCCCCACAGGCGACGGCAGTCGGTGCAGGCGCCGAGTTGCTCGCCCTTGAAATGGCCGACCAGCATCGGCCCGGTCGGCAGCACGATCGCGGGCTTGTCGGCGCTGGCCGCGCCCATCACCTGCGCGGGGATGGTCTTGTCGCAACCGCCGATCAGGACGACCGAGTCGACGGGCAGCGCGCGGATCATCTCCTCGGTGTCCATCGCCATCAGATTGCGCAGGAACATCGAGGTCGGGAACGCGAAGCTCTCGTGAATCGAAACGGTCGGGAACACCATCGGCATGGCGCCGGCCAGCATGACGCCGCGCTTCACCGCCTCGATGAGCTGCGGCACGTTGCCGTGGCACGGATTGAAGTCCGAATAGGTGTCGGTGATGCCGACGATAGGACGATCGAGGGCGTCGTCCGAATAGCCCATGCCCTTGATGAAGGCCTTGCGCAGGAACAGCGAGAACGCGGTATCGCCGTAGCTGGTCAGGCCTTGCCGGAGTCCATTACTCATTCACGCCGTCCATTACGTCGCGCTTATTAGGGGCAGATCCAGCCGTCGCCGCTCGGGTTCCGGAAGCAGCCGACCGACTGGGGCAGGAGGTGCTTGGGCAGCCATAGCACGATTTCCGGCAAGTAAATCGCGAAAGCGATTGCGGCAAAAAAGATGAGGTAGATCGGGAAGGACGCCAGCATGGCGCGCGAGAACTTCACATTGACGAATTTGGCAGCCATGAGCAGGCAGAGGCCATAAGGCGGCGTGATAAGGCCGAAGGCCAGCGTGGTGATGATCACGACGCCCATGTGGACGGCATTGATATCGGCGCTCTTGGTCAGCTCCAGGATCAGCGGCATGAAAATGATGATGGCCGGCACCGCGTCGATGAAATCGCCGACGATGATGAACAAGCCGGTCAGCATCACCATGATCAGGTGCGGGTCGCCCCCCGCATAGTAGGCGATCCAGTCGGAGACCACGGCGGGCCCGCGCAGATACGCCAGCATCCAGCCGAAGGCCGAAGCCGCGCCGATGGTGATCAGCGGGATCGAATACAGAAGTCCGGTGAGTGCGAAGTCGCGCGGCAGATGCGGGAAGTGTTTCGGGTTAAGCAACGGAATGACCACGAGCAGGATGTACGCGACGGCAATGATGCCGGCCTCGCTCGGCGTGAACCAGCCGGTGAGGATGCCGCCCATGATGATGATCGGGATCATCAGCGGTACGGCCGAGCGCTTGGTGGCTTCGGTGAACTGCCCGAAGGTCGCCCGCTTGTGCTTGATGCCGATCGGGCCGAAGAAGTGGCTGTAGATCATCAGGCCGATGCCGATGAACACGCCGGGAGCGACGCCACCGAGAAACAGGCCGCCGATCGAGACATTGCCGGTCGCGCCGTAGACCACCGCCATGATGCTTGGCGGAATGAGGTTCGCCATCGTCGCCGCCGAGGCGATCAGCGCCGCGGTGAAGGCCTTGTCGTAACCCTCGCGCGCCATTTCCGGCGCGACCGACCGGGTCAGTACCGCGACATCGGCGGCCGACGAGCCGGATATACCGGCGAAGAACATGCTGAACAAAGTGACGACCTGGGCGAGTCCGCCGCGCAGGTGACCGACCAAGGTCTGCGACAGCACGATCATGCGCTGGGTGACGTTGGCCGACGTCATCAGATCGCCGACCAGGAGGAAGAACGGGATCGCCATCAGCGCTTCGACGTCCATGCCGTTGAAGATCTGGGCGATCATCGAGGCATGGCTGACCGGTGTGAACGCGGTGATGATCAGCACCGCGCCGATCAGCGCGAAGGCGACCGGTACCCCCATATAGCCGAGAAACAGAAACAGAAATCCCATCAGAAGGATGAGGAAGCCGTTGGTGGTCACAGCGACTGCCTCTTTTCTTCGTCGGCGCCGCTGGGGTCGGCGAAGCCGTTCCTGAAGCCGTTGACCATCTGCTCGATGGTGAATAGGGCAACGAACAGGCCGCTGATGGGGATCGCGGCATAGAGCGTGGCGATCGGCGTCATCGACGGCATGCGCAGGCTTTTGAAGCCGTCGAGGAAATTGAGGTAGCCGTAATAGATCATGGCGAAGGCAACGCCGAGCACGCAAAGGCGGTTGAACATCTCGAAGAACAGCCGCGAGGAGCCGCTCATCGATTCCGCCAGCACGGCGAGATAGAGATGATCGTTGCGGCGTGTCGCTGCCGCAACGCCGATGAAGATGCCGTAGATGAAGAACGTCATCGTCACTTCCTGCACCCACAGCCATGGCCGGCCGATGGCGCGGGTGATGACGTCGCAGAACACCAGGAAGCTGAAGGCGGCAATGCAGACGCCGCACAAGATCATCAGGCCCTGCTCGAGCGGGTCGAGCGCGCGCCATTTGAGGTGGCGCTGGTCCTGCATGACGAGGCTGTCGAAGCGCGGCATGGCTGGCTTTCGCTGCGGAAGAGGAATGGCGGGAGCCGTGGGGGCTCCCGCCGCGGCGCTTACTGGACGCTACGGACCAGTTCGAGCACCTTGACCGCGTTGGGGCCGAGGTCCTTGGCGAGCTTGTCCTGGATCGGCTTGCTGATCTGGGCAAAGCCGGACTTGTCGACGGTCTTGACGACCTTGACGCCCATCTTCTCGAGCTTGGCGAGGGCTTCGTGCTCGAGCTTGAACGCGGCGGCCGGCTCGTTCTTCGACACCTCGTCGGCGGCGGCCTGCACCCACTTCTTCTGCTCGTCGGTGAGGCTCGACCACACCTTGTCGCTGACGAACAAAGCGGCATTGTTGGCCTCGTGCTCGGTGAGCGACAGGACCGGTGCCGGCTCGTAGTGCTTGTTGACGAGGTAGTTGTTGATGCCGTTCTCGGCCATGTCGACGACGCCGGTCTGCAGGGCGGTGTAGACTTCGCCGAACGGCATGTGCACGACCTGCGCGCCGTAGGCTGGGAACAAGGTGTCCTCGGTCACGGTCGCCTGCACGCGCACCTTGGCGCCCTTGATGTCGGCGACCTTCTCGACGGCCTTCTTGCCGTACATGTGGCGCAGGCCCTGCGAGCCGAGCGCGATCATGTGCGCGCCCTTGATCTTGGCGGCGTAGAGCTCGCGCATCGCGGCGATCACCTTCGCATCGGCGAGCACCTTGATGGCGTGCGCCTCATCGCGGAAGATGAAGTGGATCGAGAAGACGCCCGATTCCGGCTGCGCGGTCGAGGCGTTGGCGGTGGACAGCATCACGAAGTCGATGTCGCCGGTCTGCACCTTCTGCATGGTCTGCGCTTCGGTGCCGAGCTGCGCGCTCGGATACTGGTTGATCGACATCGTGCCCTTGCTCAGCTCCTGCAGCTTCTTGTCGAACAGCGCGGCGCCGATGCCGTAGCCGCTCTGCTTGGGCTGATCGTAGGCGAACGAGAATTCACGCTTCTGCGCTGACGCCGGAGAAGCCAGCATGGCCGTTGCGGCAAGCAATATGGCGAGTGTCGACAATTTGCGGATGAGCATCGGACTCCCTCCCTGAGAGTGTGTGATGATGCCTTTGGGCGGGGCTTTTTCTTTGAAGTGTGCCGTGACGCCAGCCGGATTGTCAACAATTTGACGCATATGAGGCGCGCTGCAGCGCAAAATGGCCTCGCCTGAGGAGATATTGTCGACAATCTTGGGGTGCCGAGCCTGCCCTATTCGGCCGCCGGCTTGTGCGATGCGATCTCGGCCGCTTCGCGCAGGCGGCCGAGATACTTCTCCTTGTTCGGCCGCAGATGCTGCACGCACAGTTCGGCCAAGGCCCAGCTGTCGCGGCCCTTGAGCTGCTCGATCATCAGTTCGTGCTGCCGGCGCGAGGCCTCCAGCGCCCTGGGATCGGAGAAGGTGACGGTGCGGATCACGTAAGTGAGATCCATGTATTGCTTGACCAGCGCCAGCAGATGGCTGTTTCGGCACAGCGCGAAGATCGCCAGATGGAAGCGGTCGTTGCAGGCGTGGATGCCCCGCAGGTCGCCGGCCTTCACACAGGCCGTGTAGTCGCGCTGAATCGCGGCGATCCGCGCGACGTCGTCCGGCTCGGCCGGCAGCCGGATGCGCAAGGCGGCCTGACGCTGGATCATTTCGCGGACGTCGTAGATCTCCTCCACCTCGGCAATGGTGAAGGCGCGCACCGCGGCGCCGACATTGCGGGTGTGAAGCAGAATGCCTTTCTTCTCGAGCCTGGCGAAGGCCAGGCGGATGAAGTGACGCGAATGGCCGAAACGCTCGAGCAGCGCTTCTTCACGCAGCCGCTCGCCCGGCTTGAGGCGGCCGAAGATGATATCGCTTTCGAGCGCCTCGGCGATCTCCTCGTCCGGGGTGCGCTTGTGCTGCGGGATTGCGGCGTCGCCGACCATCGTTGACCTTGTCGTCCGGCGCGGGTGCGGCCGGACCTCGCCAAAATCATAGATGCATAAGCCGGAATGCGGCAACCGGGTCTGGCCGGCCCGTCAGCCGATGGTTCGCTCGAGCAGTTTGAGCCAGTTTTCCGAAGCTATTTTGGTCATCAGCGCCTCGGAATAACCCTTCGCCTGCAGCGCCTCGAACAGCACCGGCAGGCCCGCCGCCGAGCCGATGGCCTGCGGCACCATGGCGCCGTCGAAGTCGGAACCGAGGCCGACATGATCCTCGCCCAGCTTCTCGAGCAGATAGTCGAGATGCTGAACCATCAGCGCGATATCGGTATCGGCACGCATCTGGCCGTCGGGCCGCAGGAAGCCGGTGGCGAAGTTCAGGCCCACCATGCCGCCGGTGTCGCGAATGGCGGCAAGTTGCCTGTCGGTGAGATTGCGCGGGCTCTGACACAAGGCATGGGCGTTGGAATGCGTCGCGACCAGCGGCGCCTTCGACAGCCGCGCGACGTCCCAGAAGCCCTTTTCGTTGATGTGCGACAGGTCGATCAGGATCTTCATGTCGTTGCACACGCGCACGAGATCCTCACCCGCCGCGGTTAGCCCGTCGCCGGTATCGGGGCTCGATGGAAACCGGAACGGCACGCCGTGGCCGAAGATGTTGGGCCGGCTCCACACCGGGCCGAGCGAGCGCAAGCCAGCGGCGTAGAGCACGTCGAGGAAATTCAGCCTCTCGTCGATGGCCTCGGCACCTTCGATGTGCAGCACGACGGCGAGCGCGCCACGTGCCATCGCAGCCTTGATCTCGGCGGTGTTGCGGCAGATGGCGACCGCGCCTTGCGAGGCGCGCTCGATCTTCACGAGCAAGGCGAGTTCGCTGACGGCCGAAGCGCGGGCTTCGTCCATTGGCAGCGGCGGCGGCAAGGTGGGGAAGCTCGGACCGTTCGCCGGCTGCTTGCTCGCTCCGGCCGGTCGTGCCGGCGGCGAGAACAGCGCAAACAGGCCGCCGGCGAAACCGCCGGTCCGCGCCTTCCTCAGGTCGATATGGCCGGCTTCCTCGCCGCTGAGGAAGTCGGCGATCGGGTCCGTCGATGTGGAACGATGGAGCCGCAGCAGGACGTCATTGTGGCCGTCGAAAACGGGAATGGGTGGGGACATTATTTCTGCCTGAACTGCGCCTTGAATCGTCGTATCCTAGCACGGGCGAGGGCGGCGGAAGCGTTTCCAGGCGAGTGGAATCCGGTTCGCCGTCCGGAAACGCGACAAAGCAGAAGGGCGTGCGCGCCGCGCCGCCCTATGCTAAAGGCAGCCGCGAAACGGTCCCGTAGCTCAGCAGGATAGAGCAGCGGTTTCCTAAACCGAAGGTCGGAGGTTCGACTCCTCTCGGGACCGCCATTCCCCTGGCAACAAGCCGGATTCCCTTATGCCATCCCTGCCTCCCGCCGAGATCGACGCACCGTTTTCCGATGTCGACACGCCGGCGCTGGTCATCGACCTCGATGCCATGGAGCGCAACATGGCGCTGATGGCCGAGCGCGTGAAGGCGCTTAGCGTGCGGATCCGCCCGCACGCCAAGACGCACAAGTCGGCGATCATCGCAGCCAAGCAGGTGGCGCTCGGCGCCGTTGGCGTCTGCTGCCAGAAGGTGGCCGAGGCCGAGGCTTTGGCTGCGGGCGGCGTGCGCGACATCCTCATCAGCAATGAAGTCGTCGGCGCGCGCAAGCTCAGACGGCTGGCCGCGCTGGCGCGGCAGATCCGCATCGGCGTCTGCGTCGATGAATTCGCTCAGATCGCGCTGCTCGCCGCCGCCGCGCGTCAGGCCGGATCGCGCATCGAGGTGCTGGTCGAGATCGATGTCGGCGGCCGCCGCTGCGGCGTCGCGCCCGGGCCGGAGGCGGCGCGCTTCGCCGCCGAGATCGCGCGGCACGATCACCTGCGTTTCGGCGGTCTGCAGGCCTATCACGGCAGCGCCCAGCATCTGCGCGCGCCGGCCGAACGCCAGGCGGCGATCGAGGCCGCGCAACAGGCGGTGATCGATACGCTCGGGCCGCTCACCGCGGCGGGTTTCACCTGCAACACGATCGGCGGCGCCGGTAGCGGCACGTTCCTGATTGAAGGGGCTTCCGGCGTCTGGAACGAGCTGCAGGCTGGCTCCTACATTTTCATGGACGCGGACTACGCGAAGAATGTCCCGGACGACGGCGGCAACGCGCCGCGCTTCGAGCACGCGCTTTTTGTGCTGGCGACCGTGATGAGCGCGACAACGGACACGCAGGTCGTGGTCGATGCCGGCCACAAGGCGCTATCGAACGATAGCGGTTTTCCGACGGTGTGGCAGCGGCCGGGGCTCTCGTATCATCGTCCTTCCGATGAGCACGGCGTGGTGACGGTGGCGCCCGGCGCACAGCGCCCGGTCTGGGGCGACAAGCTGCTGCTGGTGCCCGGGCACTGCGATCCGACCGTCAATCTGTACGACTGGTATGTCGGTGTGCGCGACTTCGGCACACCGCGGGCGCATGTTGAGACCTTGTGGCCGGTCGATGCGCGCGGCGCGGTGACCTGACGCGAAGGTGACGGCGGCGGGCTTGCCGGTGCCCATAATCCGCGTTCTGATGACGCTCATGCGTGTTGTCGTGTCATCAGGCGTGGCGGTTATCGCGGTGCTCGCGTCGAGCGCCATCAGCCTGTCCGCCGACGATTCAGATCTCATTGAGCGCGGCCGCGCGGTGTTTCACGCGCAATGGGTGCCACCAGGCACAGCGGGCGAATTTACGGGCCTCGGTCCGGTGTTCAACACCGACTCCTGCGCGTCATGCCATGTCGGCAACGGCCGCGGCGCGCCGGTTCGCGCCGATGACCGTGCCAACACCTCATTGGTGGTGAAGTTCGCGGCGGGGGACGACGGCGTCGGCGCGGATACGATCAGACGTTATGGCAACCGCTTCAATTATCGCGCGGTCGAGGGCGTGCCGGCTGAAGGCGACCTGATGGTGTCGTTCGAAGCCATCGAAGGCCGCTTCGCCGACGGCGAGCGTTATACATTGCGGAAGCCGGTCTACGGCTTCGCCAGGCTCGACTATGGCGCCATCGAGAAGGACACGCTCGTCGCCGTCCGCATGGCACCGCCAATTGCCGGGCTCGGTCTTTTGGAGAAAGTTCCGGAGGACTGGGTCAAGGCGCGCGCTGCCGCCAATGCGGCGAGCGCGGGGCCGGTGAAGGGCCGGCCGAATGCGGTGTGGGACTCGATCAATTTCCGCATGACGCTGGGTCGCTTCGGCTGGAAGGCGGATACGCCCAATCTCACCCGCATTATCGCCGCGGCGTTCATTACCGACATGGGCCTGACGTCGCGGCTGTTCCCGTCGGACAACTGCGGCGAGCGGCAAACCGCATGCAAGGCCGCCGCGTTGCCATCGAAGATCGAGGTGGATGACGCCACGCTCGACGCTGTCACGGAATATGTCGCGTCGCTGCCGGCGCCGGTGCCACGTATCGATGCGAACAGCGAACGCGGCCGCGCGTTGTTCGCCGCCACCGGCTGCGCATCCTGTCATGTGCCGAAGGTGCCGGTCGCGATGCCGGATGGCACGACAGGTGAGATCGCGCCCTACACCGACCTCCTGCTGCATGACATGGGCGATGGTCTTGCCGATGGCATGCCGGAAGCGGCGGCCACGGGCCGCGAATGGCGCACCGCGCCGCTCTGGGGCCTTGGTCAGGCGCATCGCACGCTGGATCGCGCCGGCTATCTGCATGACGGGCGCGCCCGCAGCGTCTCGGAAGCGATCCTGTGGCATGGCGGCGAGGCGGCTCAGGCGCGCGAGGCCTTCACGCGGCTCGATGTCTCGTCACGCGAAGCGTTGCTGAGGTTTCTCGACAGTCTCTAAAGCGTATTCTGCGGCAGCAGCGTGCTCGAGGTCTGCACCGGCGTCACGCTGACCGATACGGTGATGCGCTGGCCGCCGGCGGCGACGATGACGCCATCCATTGGCGCGACGTCGGAGTAATCGCGGCCAACCGCCAAAGTGACGTGATCGTCGGAAGCGATCATATCGTTGGTCGGGTCGAAGCCGACCCAACCGATGTCGTGGCCGCACCAGACCTGCACCCAGGCATGCATAGCGTCGGCGCCCTGCAATTCTGCCTGCTCGGGCGTGCGCGTCGTGCGCAGATAGCCGCTGACATAGGCCGCCGGCAGGCCGAGGCCGCGCAGGCCGGAGATCATGATATGGGCGAAGTCCTGGCACACGCCGCGGCGCAGCGCGAACGACATCGGCGCCGTCGTCGTCACCGTGGTGGCGCCGATCTCGTAGGCCATGTCGGTCTTGATGCGGTGATTGAGGTCGAGCGCCGCCTCGAGGATTGAGCGCCCCGGCGTGAAACTCGCGCGCGCGTAATCGCGGATTTCGGGGTCGAGCGACACCATGCGGCTCGGAAACAGGAAATGCACCGGCGACTGCGGGCCGATATCGCTGGCCGCGAACACTTCCTCGCGCACGCTCTCCCACGATGGCGCGGTGGTCGGATCGGGCAGCGCAATGTTGTCCACGGCGATGCGCGCCGACACTTTCACGGTCAGTGTCTCGTGCGCTTCATTGATGGCGACCGAGGTGAGCTTGTTGCCGAAGAAATCCTGGCCCTCGCGCGATTTCACCGGCCGCGGCTCGATCTGCAGCGACGACACATGCACGCGCTGACCGTCGCGATTGACCGGCGTCAGACGCAGCACATGGTGGGCATGGCTGACGGGCGAAGCATAGATGCAGGTCGTCACCTGGCGCACGTCGTAGATCATGACTCGCCGCTCCAGCCGGGCTGAAGGCGCTCGCTGTGCGTCAGGTAGGTCGTGGCAATGGTCTCGGACAGCTTCATCAGCTCATTTTCGATGCCGATGATCTCCGGGGCGACGATGCTCGCGGCGTCAGCGGTGCGCAGGCGTGTCGCGAGCATGGCCGCGATCTGCCGCACCGGCGACAGCCGGCCCGCGACTTCGCGGTTCGGCAAAGCGGCGAGATGCGCCTCAATACGGTCGACCTGGAAGGCGACCGAGCGGGGATTCGATGGGTCGAACATCACGAGATCGATGACCGGCGCCAGAGCCGCGATCATGACGTAGCGCTGGCGATAGGTGAGCTGACTGTCGGCGAGTTCGAGCAACACGTCGAGGCTGCCGCCGGCCGAAGCCTTGTCGCCGAAGGCGCGGACGAAGCGGCAGGTGTTGAGCGCCCGTTCGATACGGCGGCCGAGTTCGAGGAAGCGCCAGCCGGCAAGTTGCGTCATGTTCTCCTGCGCCAGGCCGGAGAACGACGCGGTGATGCGCAAGGCCGCTTCGACGCGTTCGATCATCGCGCTTTCCGACGGACCGTTCGGCAGCGGCGTTGCGATCAGCGACACGAGATCGGCCACCGCGCGCCAGGCGTCGGGCGAGAAGCGTTCGCGAATCACGGAGGCGGCATTGCGCGCCGAGCCGACAAGCCGCGGCAGCGCGCCGGGGAAATCGGGATTCATCAGTACCGAACGCGCCACCAGGTTGGGCGGCGAGAAGGCGGGATCGAGCGAGGCTGCGCTCCAGCCCTGCAACAGCCCGGCGATCGACGAGACCAACGGCCCGGTGGTGTCGGAGCCATCGGCGACGCGGCCCAGCAGCGCGCGCGTCAGGCGCAAGGTCGCCTCGGCGCGCTCGATGTAGCGGCCGACCCAGAACAGATTGTCGGCGGCTCTACTCGGCAACATGCCGGTCATGCGCTGGATCGTCACTTGCTCGGGCGCAGGCAGCATGGTGGCTGTGGAGACAGGCCCTTCGGTCAGCACCCAGGCATCGGCGGTGAGATCGCCGCGCTGCAGGCTCACGGCACGGGCGTCGGCATTCTCGGCAATGCGCACGAAGCCGCCCGGCATCACCTGCCAGCCGTCACGCGTGCGCGCCAGAAACAGCCGCAGCGTGAACGGCCGCGGCTGCAGGCGGCCGTCGCGCCACACCGGCGTCGTCGACAAGGTGACCGCTTCCTGCGCGACGTAATCGATGCGGCGGTCGTCGAGCGCCTGCAGCAGGATAGCGCGCTCGTCGTCGGTCAACTTGGCGCCGAGCACGCCGCTGCCGAGGCGCAGGTCGGTCATCTGCGCGCCGAAGGCCGGCGCGATGACGACGTCATCGAGACGTTTGAGAATGTCGCTGCGCGCCTCATCGCGGCCGAGCCACCACGTCGCGACATTCGGCAGCTTCAGTTCTTCGCCGAGCACATGCGGCGCCAGCGCCGGCAGGAAGGCGAGCAACGCGCGCGCTTCGACGAAGCCTGCGCCAAGCGCGTTGGCGATCACGACTTTGCCGTCGCGCACGGCCTGCACGAGGCCGGCGACGCCGAGACGCGAAGCGGCGTTGAGCTCGAGCGGATCGGCAAAGTCGGCGTCGATACGGCGCAGCAGCACTTCGGTGCGGCGCAGGCCGGAGATGGTGCGGATGAAAACGCCGTCGTCGCGCGCGATCAGGTCTTCGCCTTCGACCAGCAGCAGGCCGAGATAGCGCGCGAGAAAGGCGTGTTCGAAATAGGTTTCGTTGAGCGGGCCGGGCGTCAGCAGGCAGACGCGGGCATCGTCCTGCCGATTGTATTCGAACAGCTCGGCCTGGAAGGCCTGGAAGAAAGGCGCGACGCGCTCGACGCGCGTCTTCGAATAGACGTCAGGCATGGCGCGCGACAGTGCCAGACGGTTTTCGATGGCGTAGCCCGCGCCAGACGGCGCCTGCGCGCGATCGCCCAGCACCCACCAGCGGCCGTCGGGGCCGCGGCCGACATCGACGGCGTAGAACCGCAGATGCGAGCCGCCCGGCGGCTCGACGCCGACCAGCGGCCGCAGGAATTCCGGATTGCCGGCGACCAAAGCCGCGGGCAGGCGGCCTTCGCGCGTCAGTTCGCCGGGGCCGTAGGAGTCGGCGAGCACCGCCTCGAGCAGGCCGGCGCGCTGGATCAGGCCCTCTTCGAGCGCCTTCCATTCGGTCGGATCGATGATCAGCGGCACATGGCTCAGTGGCCATGGCCGCTCGGCGCCGGCAGGGTCTTCATAGACGCGATAGAACACGCCGGAGTCGTGGAGATAGCGGTCGGCGGCGGCGAAGCGGCGACTGATTTCATCGGCGCCCAATGCGGCGAATTGCGACAGCAAAGTCTGCCAATGCGGCCGGACGCGGCCGTCGGCATCCATCATCTCGTCGACAACGCCGGGCAGCGGCCGATAGCCGGCCACGAACTGTGCGAGGCTTGCTTCCGGGTCCTGTGCGGTCGTGTCCGCTGCCGTGTTGTCGCGTGGCGGTGCCATCTGAATGGGTTAGAGCCAGCCCGGCCTTCTCAGGTCAAGCGTATAAGGGTACTCGCGCGACGGCATTTCCTGGGGCGGCTCGTAGCGGCCGCCAGTATGGCCGATATCCTCGAACCGCGCCCGCCGGCGGGCTTCCGCCTCGTAGGAGTTCACAGGAAATGTCTCGTAGTTGCGGCCGCCCGGGTGCGCTACGTGATAGACGCAGCCGCCGAGCGAGCGTCGGCTCCACAGATCGACGATATCGAAGGTGAGCGGGGCGTTGACCGGCAAGGTCGGCTGCAACGCCGCCGACAAATTCCACGCCTTGAAGCGCACGCCGGCGACGGCTTCGCCATTGCGGCCGGTGGAGCGCAGCGGCAGCCGCCGGCCGTTGCAGGTGACGGCGTGACGCGCGTCGTTGAAGCCCTCGACCTTGACCTGCAAACGCTCGACGGAAGAGTCGACGAAGCGCGTCGTGCCGGTACCGGCGGCTTCCTCGCCGAGCACATGCCACGGCTCCAGCGCGTGGCGCAGTTCGAGCGAGACGCCGCCATGCTCGACGACTCCGTAGCGGGGGAAGCGGAATTGCCGCTGCGCATCGAACCAGACCGGATCAAACGGGTAGCCGGCGCGCTTGAGATCATCGAGCACGTCGAGGAAATCGCTCCAGACGAAATGCTCCAGCATGAACTGGTCGTGCAGCGCGGTGCCCCAGCGTGCCAGTTTGCCGTCCTGCGGCTCGCGCCAGAACCACGCGACGAGTGCGCGCAGCAGCAGTTGCTGGGCGAGCGACATGCGATGATCGGGCGGCATTTCGAAGGAGCGGAATTCGACGAGGCCGAGCCGGCCGGTCGGGCCGTCAGGCGAGAACAGCTTGTCGATGGAGATCTCGGTACGGTGCGTGTTACCCGTCACATCGACCAGGATGTTGCGGAAGATGCGATCGGTGAGCCACGGCGGCGGCACATAGCCATTGCCCGGCGACGGCACGTTCGACATTGCGATTTCGAGTTCGTAGAGAATGTCCATGCGCGCTTCGTCGATGCGCGGCGCCTGGCTGGTCGGGCCGATGAACAGGCCGGAGAACAGATAAGACAACGACGGATGACGCTGCCAGTACAGCACCAGGCTTTTGAGCACATCGGGCCGGCGCAGGAATGGCGAATCCGACGCGAATTGTCCGCCCAATACAACATGATTGCCGCCGCCGGTGCCGGTATGCCGCCCGTCGGTCATGAATTTGTCGGCGCCGAGCCGCGCCTGCCGCGCGTCTTCGTACAGGCCCTTCGTGATCTCCACGGCTTCGCGCCAGTTCGCCGCCGGATGGACATTCACTTCGATGACGCCGGGATCGGGCGTGACCTTGATGACATTGATGCGCGGATCGTTCGGCGGCGCGTAACCCTCGATGTGCACGGGAATATTCAGCGAGGCCGCGGTTTCCTCGACGGCGCTCAGCAACTCGAGATATTCCTCGAGCCGGTTGGTCGGCGGCATGAACACGCACAATTTGCCGTCGCGGATTTCCATGGTGACGGCGGTGCGCACCGGGAAATTCTGCGCCTGCGCCTGCGACAGCCCGCCGGGGCTGGTCTGCGCGACCAATGTCTCCGGCTGAAGGGGCGGCGCCCTGCCGGGCTCGGCGGCCGCGGCGACGGCGGCAAGCGCCGGGTGATCGCTGAACGGATCGGCCGGGATCGGATTGGGGTAATCGGCCGGCGCGATATAGGGCAATTGCCCGAGCGGCAGGCGGAAGCCGGCCGGTGAATCGCCGGGGATGAGATAAAGCCGGCCGCGCCGCGTGCGCCACACTTCCGACAGCCAGCCGCCGCCGGCCTGCGCAGTCCAGTGCTGCACCGGAATGACGAAGCCGGCCGGATGAGTCAGCTTGCGCTCGAAGCTGCGCATGATGCGGTTGCGCTCGGCGGCGTCGTCGAGCTTGGGATTGGCCGGGTCGATATTGTCCGGCAGCGCGCCTTCCTTCAGCAGACGCTCGGCCGGGTCTTCATAGACCGGCTGCACGAAATCGGCGGTGAGGCCGATGCGCGCGGCGACGGTCTCCGCGAAGCTCTGCAGATCGAGCGAGGTTGGCGGCGGTGTCGTCGGCTGGCGCGCGATGAGGTCGAGGTTCTGCCACATCGGCTGGCCGTCGCGCCGCCAGTACAGCGAGTAGGCCCAGCGCGGCAGCTCCTCGCCCGGATACCATTTGCCCTGGCCGTAATGCAGCAGCGCGCCCGGCGCGAAGCGCGTACGCAGGCGCTGGATGAGATCGTCGGCGCGTTTGAGCTTCTGCGGGCCGAGCGCCGCAGTGTTCCATTCGGCGGACTGGTAGTCGTCGATGGAAACGAAAGTCGGCTCGCCGCCCATGGTGAGGCGCACGTCCCAGGCATTGAGATCGGCATCGACCTTGTCGCCAAGTTGATCCAGCGCGGCCCAGGCTTCATCGGAGAACGGCAGCGTGACGCGCGGCCGCTCGGCGATGCGATCGACCTTCATTTCGAACACGAAGGTGACTTCGGCGGGTTCGACGAGGCCAGTGATCGGCGCGGCGGAGCGATAATGCGGCGTCGCCGCCACCGGGATATGGCCCTCGCCGCACAACAGGCCGGATGTCGGATCGAGGCCGATCCAGCCGGCGCCGGGCAGATAGACTTCGGTCCAGGCGTGCAGATCGGTGAAATCCACATCGGTGCCACTCGGGCCGTCGAGCGATTTCAGATCGGGGCGAAGCTGGATCAGGTAGCCGGAGACGAACCGCGCGGCGAGGCCGATGTGGCGCAGCAGCTGCACCATCAGCCACGCCGAGTCGCGGCACGAACCGCTGCCACAGGACAGCGTTTCGTCCGGCGTCTGAACGCCCGGCTCCAGGCGCACGACGTATTTGACGGCCTTGTTGAGGCGCTGGTTGAGATCGACGATGAAGTTGACGGTGTTGGGGGCCTCGCGCGGGATGGAGTCGATCAGGGCCAGCAGCAAGGGTTCGGCCGGTTCCGCCTTGAGATAGGGCGTGAGGTCGTCCTTGAGTTCCTCGCCGTAGGCGAACGGCCACTTGTCGGCATAGGGCTCGACGAAGAAGTCGAACGGATTGATGACTTCGAGATCGGCGGTGAAATCGACAGTGACGGAAAACTCGGTGGTCTTCTCCGGGAAGACGAAGCGGGCGAGCCAGTTGCCGTGCGGATCCTGCTGCCAGTTCACGAAGTGCTCGGCCGGCGTGACCTTCAGCGAATAGCTCGGGATCTTGGTGCGGCTGTGCGGCGCCGGGCGCAGTCGCACGATCTGCGGGCCGAGGGCGATGGGCTTGTCGTATTTGTAGCTCGTGACGTGGTGAAGGCCGGCGAGGATCGACATGCGTACCCGTTACCCTGTTGCGCGAAGCCAACTCTATTCGCTTTACGGCCGGAGCGACTGCCCATTAACCATGCAAATTCCGGGCCGCCTGCGCGGCTATTGGGCGCTCAAAATGGCACAGCTTCCAGTCATTTAGCCGGACTTGGTTACGAACTGGCGACGGCCTTCAGCCCCGCATGAATTCGGTCCGGCTTGAGCGGCAGCGCATGGAACCGCACGCCGGTGGCGTCGCGGATGGCATTGGCCAGCGCGGCGGCGACCGGATTGTACGGGCTCTCGCTCATCGACTTGGCGCCGAAGGGCCCGAGCTCGTCGGAGGTTTTCGCGAACAGCACTTCGGTGTGCGGAATATCGGCAAAAGCCGGGATGCGGTAGTGCCGGAATGACGGATTGGTGACGCGGCCGTCGCCGTCGATCACGACCTCCTCGAACAACGCGGCCCCTAACGCCTGCGCCACCCCGCCTTCGACCTGGGCGCGACATTGCATCGGGTTGATGACAGTGCCGGCATCGGCGGCCTGCACGCTTTTCAGGATTTTGACTTCACCGCTGACCCTGTTCACCGCGACGCGGAAGCCCTGGACATTGAAGGCGACCGAGCGCGGAATGCCGTTGGTGGTGCCGTGAGCTTTGAGTTCGACGCCTTGTTCTTGCGCGGCTTTGAAGAGCTCGGTGAGCGCGATGGATTTGCCGCCGCAATCGATGGCGCCATCGATGAGTTTGCAAAGCTTCGGATCGACGCCGGCACGCTTTGCCGCGAATGACAGCAAGACATCGCGCAGCGTTTCGGCGGCGAGTTGCGTGGCGCGGCCGGCGATCACCGTGCCAGTCGAGCCGTAGGCGCCGGTGTCGTGGCCGCCATGGTCGGTGTCCGACTGCCTGAAGTGGATATTCGTCGGCCTGGCATTCAGCACGCTGGCGGCAATCTGCCGGTGCACGGTCGAGGTGCCGTTGCCGAATTCGGCGGTGCCGATGGTCATGCCGAACGAGCCGTCGTCTTCGAGCCAGATGTAAGTGTCTGAGTAATGCCCACCCGGCGGCACGGTGTCGATCATGGTGAGCGCGTAGCCTTCGCCGGTTGCCCAGCCGGCCGGCGGCTCGTCGCCGTCGCCGCGCATCATCGCCGCCTGCGCGAGATCGAGGCACTGGTCGAGGCCGTAGCTTCCGTAGATGACGTCGTCGGGCGACTTGTGCAGGCCGATCATGTCGTCGCCCTTGCGCACCACATTGCGCCGGCGGAACTCGATTGGATCCATGCCGATCATGCGCGCGATTTCATCGATGGCGGATTCCACGGCGAAGCTGGTTTGCGGCAGCCCGTAGCCGCGAAAGGCGCCGGCCGGCACGGTGTTGGTATAGGCGGCGTAGCCGTCGATTTTCTTGTTCGGGCAGCGATAGACGCTGATCGATTCCGAGCAGGCATGCTCCAGCACCGGCATGCTGTGGTTGCCGTAGGCGCCGGTGTTGGACACGACATTCATCTGCATGGCGGTGAGCGTGCCGTCGCGTCTGGCGCCAACTTTCACCGAGACCTTCATCGGATGGCGCGTGGTGGCGCCGGTGAACTGCTCCTCGCGGGTGAATTCGAGCTTCACCGGCTTGCCGGTCTTCAGTGTTGCCAAGGCGGCGATGTCCTCGGTCAGCATTTCCTGCTTGGCGCCGAAGCCGCCGCCGACTCGTTCGCAGAACACGCGCACTTTCTCTTGCGGCAGATCGAAGACGCGCGCCAGCTCAAGGCGGGTGAGGAACGGCACCTGCGTCGACGAGCGGACATTGAGCCGGCCGGCCTCGTCGAGCCAAGCGATGGCGCACAAAGTTTCGAGATGCGCGTGCTGCACGCGCGGCACGAAGTAGGTGCCCTCGTGGATGACATCGGCTTCGGCGAAGCCCTGGGCGATGTCGCCGACATTGTCGCCCTTCGCCTCGGCGGCAAGATTGCGCGAGGCATCCTTGATGCGCGCTTCCGGTCCTTTGTCGTGGATGCGCGGCGCGCCGGGCTTGATGGCCTCCTCGGGATCGAACACCGCGGGCAACACTTCGTAATCGACGACGAGCTTGCGGCAGGCGTCCTCGGCCGCCGCTTCGCTCACCGCGATCACGGCGGCAACGCGCTGGCCGATGAAGCGAACAGTGTCATCAAGGACGCGCGTATCGTCAGGATCGATGTCGCGCGTCTCATGTCGGGCGCTGGAATAGAGCGTCGCCGGCGCGTCGTCATGCGTCAGTACGGCGACGACGCCGGGCACGGCGAGCGCTGCGGTCTTGTCGAAGCCCTTGATGCGCGCATGGGCATACGGCGAGCGCACGAGCTTGATGTGATGCAGGCCATCGATGGCAATGTCGAGCGTGAAGCGCGCTTTGCCGGTGACGACATCGGGCCCGGCCGGCGCCGGCACGTTATGGCCGACGCCGCAGCCTGCTTTCGATTCGGCGGTGTCGTGCCGGCCGGCGATGGCATCTTCGATGGCGCGATAGCCGGTGCAGCGGCAGAGGTTTCCCTTCAACGCGCGGCCGAGATCGGCTTTCTGTTCCTGATTGAGCGCGGCCGCGGTCATGATCATGCCGGCGGTGCAGAAGCCGCACTGAAAGCCCTGCGCGTCGAGGAAGGCCTGCTGCATCGGATGCAGTGCATCGCCGTTCGCAAGTCCTTCGATGGTTGTCACCTCATGGCCATCGGCGCGGAAGGCCGGCACGAGACATGAGTGCACCGGCTCGCCGTCGACATAGACCGTGCAGGCGCCGCAATCGCCGGCGTCGCAGCCCTTCTTGACGCCGAAATGGCCGAGGTCGCGGAGAAAGGTGCGCAGGCACTGACCGGGTGTCGGCTGATCGGCGAAGTCGCGGCCATTGATGCGGAAGGTCATCGCTATCCTCCCGACAGTTCGGCGAGAATCTCGCGGGCGAAATGCAGCGTCATGTCCCGCCGCCAGGCCGGCAGGCCGTGAATGTCGTCGAACCAGTCGCCGGCGACGCCGCTGTCGATTCGCGCCGCGAGTTCGTCGGCGTCGGGCATGGCGTTGAAGCGGAACTGATACGGCTTCGGTGTTGAGGCGGTGACAGTCAGAACAAAAGCGCCGTCTGCATCGCGCGTGCCGATGATCAGCACGCCGGAGCGGCCGAAACTGGTCAGTGAAATCTGCCGGAACGCGGTGCGTCGCGTCAGTGCAGCCACGGGAAGATGAATGGCGCGGACGATCTCGCCAGGCTTCAAGGCATTCCTGTTGTTGCCGGTGACGAAATCGCCGACGCGCATGCGCCGTTCGCCGCCGTTCGGCGCCCACAGCAGCAGTTCGCCATCGAGCGCGCAGGCGAGCGAGATCATTGGCCCGGCCGGCAGGGACATCACGATATTGCCGCCGACGGTGGCGACGTTCCATATCTTGAACGAGGCCAGGAAGGCGCGGCAGCACTGACCGATCAGCGGCGCGGCAGTCCATGACGGCGGCGCGGCAAAGCTATCGAGTTGGGCGATGGTGCAGGTCGCGGCGATTTCCAATCCGGTGTCCGATGCGCGCAGCGGCTGCCAGCCCAACGTCGAGAGGTCGATCAGCCGCGTCAGCTTGTCCTGCGGCTCGGAGAACAGCCAAGTGCCGCCGGCGAGGAAGGCGTCGCCCTCGCACCAGGTCGGCAATGCCTCGCGCGATGCCGGCCGCTCAACGGCGGTAATGGTGTTCAGGTCCATGCAGTCCTCGTCGTCATTCCGGGGCGCGAGCATTGGCTCGCGAAGCCGGAATCCAGCAATCTGCACGCCGCCGCTGGATTCCGGGTTCGGCGCTTCGTGCCGCCCCGGAATGACAGAGGCTGGTCCCTTCCTTGCAAGGCCCGGTATGATGCCGGCAAAGGAACAGGCGCATGACCGACCCGATCTGGATCAAGGACCCTCTCGCCATTCTGGCCGACGGCGCCGAGCGTGGCGTCGTCGTCAAGGGCGGCGCCATTGTCGAACTGGTTGGCAAGGGCCAAGAGCCCGCGACGACGAACGCCAAGGTCTTCGAGGCGCGCGATCATGTCGTCATTCCGGGGCTGATCAATACCCACCATCATTTCTACCAGACGCTGACGCGCGCCGTGCCGGCCGCGCTCGACCGCGAATTGTTTCTCTGGCTCAAGGCGCTCTATCCGATCTGGGCCAGGATGACGCCGGAGGCGCTCGACGCCGCCGTGACGGTGGCGATGGCCGAATTGATGCTGTCGGGCTGCACCACAACGACCGATCATCATTACGTGTTCCCGAAGGGGCTTGAGAACGGCGTCGATATCGAGATCGCGGCGGCTAAGCGTCTGGGCATTCGCGTGCTGCTGACGCGCGGTTCGATGAACCTGTCGGAGCGCGACGGCGGCCTGCCGCCGGACTCCGTCGTGCAGGACGAGGATACCATCCTCGCCGACTCCGAGCGCGTGGTGGCGCGCTATCATGAGCGTGGCGAAGCGGCGATGACCCAGGTGGCGCTGGCGCCATGCTCGCCGTTCTCGGTGACGACGTCTCTGATGAAGAAGACGGCTGAACTTGCCGACAGGCTCGATGTGCGGCTGCACACCCATCTCGCCGAAACCGAGGACGAGAATGCCTTCTGCCAGCAGCTCTACAATTGCCGGCCGCTGGACTATCTCGAGGATTGCGGCTGGCTCAATTACCGTACCTGGCTGGCGCATGGCGTGCATTTCGACAAATCGGAGATGCCGCGCCTCGCCAAAGGCAAGGTGTCGATCAGCCATTGCGCCTACTCGAACCAGACGCTCGCCTCGGGCCATTGCCCGGTGTGCGAGCTGGAAGAAGCGGGCGTTGCCGTCGGTCTTGGCGTCGATGGCTCGGCGTCGAACGATGAATCCAATCTGATGCAGGAGGTGCGCGCCGCGTTTCTCTTGCAGCGCGGACGCTACGGCGTCACCAGGGTCAGCCACAAGGATGCGCTGCGCTGGGCGACCAAGGGCTCGGCGGCCTGTGTTGGCCGGCCTGAACTCGGCGAGATAGCTGCCGGCAAGCGGGCCGACCTCGCGCTCTACAGACTCGATGAATTGCGCTTTTCCGGTTATGGCGATCCGCTCGCGGCTCTGGTGCTGTGCGGCGCGCATCGCGCCGATCGCGTCATGATCGAGGGCCGCTGGACCGTGATCGATGGCGCCATTCCCGGCCTCGATGTCGCCGGTCTCATGCGCCGCCATCAGGCCGCGGCGAAGATGGTGCAATCCTGATCTATCCCTCCCCCGAAGGGGGAGGGTGGCGAGCGAATGCGAGCCGGGTGGGGTTTTGCCAATGATTGAGCGAAGACCCCACCCCCGGCGCTGCGCGCCGGACCCTCCCCTTTCAGGGGAGGGATAGGACTCGCGAGGGACGCACAAGCCTCACTTCCCCGGGATCTTGTCGTCGATGCCCTTCACATAGAAGTTCATGCCGAGGATCTGGCCGGCGTCGAGGTTCTTGCCGCCCTTGCATTCCACTTCCTTGCCGTCCTGGCCGATGACCGGGCACTTGAAGGGATGCAGTTCGCCGGCGATGATCGCGGCTTCGGTTTTCTCCGCCAGCGCCTTCACGTCGTCGGGCATGTTGGTATAGGGCGCCATCAGCACCATCTTTTCCTTCAGCCCGTCCCAGGTGTCCTCGGACTTCCAGGTGCCAGCGAGCGCGGCCTTGGCCTGCTTCACGTAGTACGGACCCCAGTTGTTGATGATCGAGGTGAGCTGGGTCTTCGGGCCGAACTTGATCATGTCGGAGTCCTGACCGAAGGCGTAGATGCCGCGCTGCGCCGCGACCTGCATGGCGGCCGGCGAGTCCGTGTGCTGCATCAGCACGTCGACGCCCTGATCGGCCAGCGCCTTGGCGGCGTCGGCTTCCTTGCCCGGATCGAACCACGTGTTCACCCAGATGATCTTGAGCTTGATGTTGGGATTGACGGTCTGCGCGCCGAGGATGGTGGCGTTGATGCCGGAGATGACTTCCGGGATCGGGAACGAGGCGATGTAGCCGAGCGTGCCGGTCTTCGACATCTTGCCGGCGATCACGCCCTGGATGTAGCGGCCTTCGTAGAAGCGGCCGGAATAGGTGCCGAGGTTGGGCGCACGCTTGAAGCCGGTGGCGTGCTCGAACTTCACCTTCGGGAACTGCTTGGCGACCTTCAGCGTCGGGTCCATGTAGCCGAACGACGTGGTGAAGATCAGGTCGTGGCCGGTACGCGCGAGCTGAACGATCGAGCGCTCGCTATCCGGGCCTTCGTTGACGTTCTCGAGATAGGTGGTCTCCACCTTGTCGCCGAGTTCTTTCACCATCATCTGGCGGCCGAGCTCGTGCATGTAGGTCCAGCCGAGATCGCCGACCGGGCCGAGATAGATGAAGCCTACTTTCAGTTTGTCGGCGGCGGTGGCGTTGAAGGCTGTTGCGGCCAGCGTCAGTGCCGCGGCCGCGGCGGTCATCAATAGTCTTTTCATTGTTCCAGCTCCGGTTAGAGTGACGTCAGAAATCGTTAGCGATCGGGCACGAACACCGTGCCGAGCGAGGCCGGCGCCACCGATCCGTGGCCGCCGTGCGCGCGGGAGATGATGACGAGAACGATAACGGTCGCGAGATAAGGCAACGCCGTCATCAGTTGCGACGGAATGCCGAGCCCGAAGGCCTGGGCATGCAGCTGCAGGATCGACACCGCGCCGAACAGATAGGCGCCGGCCACCAGCCGGCCCGGCAGCCATGACGAGAACACGACCAGCGCCAGCGCGATCCAGCCGCGGCCGGCGGTCATGCCCGGAATGAAGAACGGCGTGTAGGCGAGCGGCAGGAACGCGCCGGCCAGCCCGGCGCAGCCGCCGCCGAACAGCACGGCGAACAGGCGGATCTTCAGCACGGGATAGCCGAGCGCATGCGCCGAGGTGTGGTTGTCGCCGACTGCGCGCAGGATCAAACCGCCGCGCGTGCGACAGAGAAACCACCAGATGCCGGCGACCAGCGCGATGGAGACATAGACGAAGCCGTCCTGCCCGAACAGGATGCGGCCGACCAGCGGAATGCCGGTCAGTACCGGCAGATAAAGCTGCGGTGCCGGCACGATCTTCTCGCCGACGAAGCCGGCACCGATCAGGCCCGACAGGCCGACACCGAGAATGGTGAGCGCCAGTCCCGCCGCGACCTGGTTGACCGCCAGCCCGAGTGTCAGCACCGCGAAGACGAAAGACAGCGCCATGCCGGCGGCGATGCCGAACAACGCGCCGACGAAGGTCGAGCCGGTGAGCCAGGCGCCGGCAAAGCCGCAGGCCGCGCCCATGATCATCATGCCTTCGACGCCGAGATTGAGCACGCCGGAGCGCTCGACCACCAGCTCACCGGCCGCCGCGAGCAAGAGCGGCGTCGAGGCGGCGATGATCGAGATGATGATGGCTTCGACCAGACCCATGGGTGCGCTCACGCGGCTTTCGGTTTCGCAGCCACGAGGCGGATGCGATAGAGAATGAGGCTGTCGCAGGCGAGCACGTAGAACAGCAGGATGCCCTGGAACACCTTGGTCAGGTCGAGCGGCACCTTCATCGAGATCTGCGCGCCTTCGCCGCCGATGAAGGTGAGTGCGAGGAACAGCCCGGCGACGAGGATGCCCAGCGGATTGAGCCGGCCGAGGAAGGCGACGATGATCGCGGTGAAGCCGTAACCCGGCGAGATGCCGGGCTGCAGCACGCCGACCGGTCCGGCGACTTCGATGATGCCGGCGAGCCCGGCCAGCGCGCCGGATACGGCGAAGGTGAAGATCACCAGCTTCTCCGACGAGAAACCGGCAAAGCGCGCCGCGCGCGGGGCGGCGCCGACGACGCGGATTTCGAAGCCCTTGATGCTGCGCCCTAACATGATGGCCGCGGCGATGACCACCAGCACCGTAAGAATGACGCCGGCATGCAGGCGGCCGCCCTCCATGATGACCGGCACGGTGGCGACTGGATCGAACGAGGCGGTGGTCGGGAAGTTCATGCCCTTGGGGTCGCGCCACGGCCCGCGCACAAGGTAGTCAAGAATAAGATCGGCGACATAGACCAGCATCAGCGACACGAGAATTTCGTTGGCGCCGAAACGCGTCTTGCACAGAGCGGGGATCATCGCCCACAGCGCGCCGCCGAGCGCGCCCATCACCAGCATCGCCGGCAGCACCCAGTAGCCGGCGTCGGTGCCGTTGGTGACGACGGCGAGGTAGCTGCCGGTGACCGCGCCGATCAGGAACTGGCCTTCGGCGCCGATATTCCAGACATTGGCGAGATAGCAGAGCGACAGGCCGATCGCGATCATGACCAGCGGCGAGGCCTTCACCGCGATTTCCATCAGCGTGTAGGAATCGGTCAGCGGCTCGATGAAGTAGACATAGAGCGCGGTGACCGGGTTCTTGCCGAGGATCAGGAAAAAGACCGACATCGTCACCAAAGTCAGCGCGATCGCCAGCACCGGCGAGGCGAGCGCGATGAAGGTCGAGCGCTCGGCGCGTTTCTCAAGCACCAGCTGCATGAGAAACCTCCTCAACGGTCGCGGTCTCGGGCGAGGCGCCGCCCATCAGCAGGCCGAGCTTCTCGCGCGTCGCCTTCGCAGCGGCGATCGGCTCGGACAGAGTGCCGTGGAACATCACCGCGATGCGGTCCGACATTTCGGCAAGCTCATCGAGGTCCTGGCTGATGACCAGCACAGCGCTGCCGCGGCTCGACAGGTCGATCAGCGCCTGGCGGATCACGGCGGCGGCGCCGGCATCGACGCCCCAGGTCGGCTGGCTCACCACCAGCACACCCGGTTCGCGCAGGATTTCGCGGCCCACGATGAATTTCTGCAAATTGCCGCCGGACAGGCTGGCGGCTTCCGGATCGCGCTTGGCCTTGCGCACGTCGAAGGTCTTGGTGGTGGTGTCGACGGCCTTGAGCGTCGCTGGGCGATCGACGAAGCCGTGCTTCACCATGTGGCTCGCCGCGTGGCCGGTGAGCAGCGCGTTCTCCGACAGCTTCATGCGCGGCGCGGTGCCGTGGCCGAGCCGTTCCTCCGGCACAAAGGCGGCGCCCAGCTTGCGCCGCTGGGTGACGGAGAGGTTGCCAGCGGCATGGCCGTCGATGATGACATTGTCCTCATGCGGCGCGATGCGCTCGCCCGACAGCGCGGAGAACAGTTCGTCCTGGCCGTTGCCAGCAACACCGGCGATGCCGAGGATTTCCCCGCCGAAGACTTCGAGCGAGATGTTGCGCAGATAAGTGCCGTGCGGATCGTCCGGCGCCATCGACAGGTCGCGGATGAGGAGGCGTGGCACTGTGGTGGCGCGCGCCGTGGTCGCGCGCACCTCGCCGATCTCGGCGCCGACCATCATGCGCGCCATCGACGCGGCGGTTTCGCTGCGCGGGTTGCAGGTCGCGACCTTCTTGCCGCCGCGCAGGATGGTGGCGGTGTCGCACAGCCGCTTCACCTCGTCGAGCTTGTGCGAGATGTAGAGCAGCGCGCGGCCTTCGCCCTTGAGGCGTTCGAGCACGGTGAAAAGCTGGTCGGCCTCCTGCGGCGTCAGCACCGCGGTCGGCTCGTCGAGGATCAGCAGCTTGGGGTTCTGCATCAGCGCGCGCACGATCTCGATGCGCTGGCGCTCGCCGACTGACAGCCGCCACACTTCGCGCTTGGGATCGAGCGGCAGGCCATAGTCGCGTGACACTTGGGCCAGGCGCGCCGACATGGCGGCAAAGGTCTCCGAGCCGTCGAGGCCGAGTGCGACGTTTTCGGCAACGGTCAGGTTGTCGAACAGCGAGAAGTGCTGGAACACCATGGCAATGCCGCGCGCGCGCGCGTCGGAGGGCCCTGTCAGCTCGATCTTCTCGCCCAGCCAGCGCAGTTCGCCCGCGCTTGGCTGGATCAGGCCGTACATGGTCTTGACCAACGTCGACTTGCCGGCGCCGTTCTCGCCGAGCAGCGCGTGGATTTCACCGGGATAGAGGTCGATGGAGATGTCGTCGTTGGCGAGGAAAGCGCCGTATCGCTTGGAAATGCCGATGGCCTGGAGCAGCGGCGCGCGCGCGGAAGAACTGACCGGCCCCTGATCCGACATATGGAAGGTTGTCCCGTACTCATGACTGGGACGCCGCGGCTTCCCCCGTGCGGCGTCTAGAAAAGTGACAAGCCAATATTGTGCCAATTCCGGCGGCAGTAGAAGGGACCAATTGTCATCAGACCCTGCCTATCCACGCGGCAATTGTCGCGTTCCGGCCTGCGGTTTGGGCAAAAGAGGGCTAGCTGCCGCGATAGGTTCCGTAGGCCCAGGGCGAAGCCGAGATCGGCACGTGGTAATGGCCCTCCGGCTCGGCGACGCCGAAGCGGATCGGCACGACGTCGAGGAAAGGCGGGTCGGCGAGGGGCACGGCGCGATTGTGGAAGTAGGCACCGATTCCAAAGCGCAGCTCGTAGGTGCCGCGCGGCACCGGCCGGCCGCCGATCAGCGGTGTGTCGGTGCGGCCGTCCTTGTTGGTTGCGGTGGCGACGATCAGGCGAGCGCTGCCGTCGCGCGACAATTCCCATAGTTCGACGGCCACGCCTTCGGCCGGCCGGCCGCTGTGGGTGTCGAGCACATGGGTGGACAGGCGACCGGCGACCGGCAGCATGTCCGTCGCGGTGACGCGCTGGTCGAGGCGCAGCGCGCCGATGCGGAAGATTTCGCCGAGCGCGGTGTCGGTTTCGGCGGCGTCACCCTGGGCAAGGCGGCGCTCGAACTCGGCGAGGATGGAATCCTTGCTGTGCCGGCGCACGCAGACGATGAAGGGAATGCCGAACCTGGCCTTGTAGGCATCGTTGAGCTGATGGAAGCGCGCATAGTCTTGCTCGCTGAGGCGATCGAGCCCGGCGCTCAGCTGTTCGCGTGTCGAGTCCGGCGTCAGCGTGCCAGCCCGCGCTGCCTTGCCGGCGAGGTCGGGATGCGACGTGATCAGTTTCATGCGCGCTTCGGCCGGCGCGGCTTTCACCGCCGCCACCATCGCCTCATGCAGGGCGGAGAGAGTTGCGAAGGGCCGCTGCTTCGCCGCCGCTTCCGCCACCCAGGGCGAATGCTCGTAGATGTCCGCCAGCGCCGCGGTGAATTCGGCGGCCGGCAAGGTGTTGAGTTGGTCGAGCGTGATCGTCGTCATTCAGTTGGCGCTCCGGCCGCATACCACGCCGCGATGACCTGACGCTCTTCCGGCGTCATCTCGGTGACATTGCCCGGCGGCATGGCGCTGGAATGGCCGGCCTGCAACGCGATCAGCTTGGCGTGCAGCCGGATCGTCTCGGCGGTGTCGAGATGAACGGCCTTGGGCGCCTCGCCAATGCCGGTCCACACGGGCTCGGCGGTGTGGCACATGCTGCAGCGAGACATGACGATCTCATTCACCTGCGCGAACTTCGGCGTCTCCGGCAGCGCGCCGGTCTTGCCGCCCTTCGGACCGCTGGTCGAGAGCCACAGCACCAGCATCATGGCGAAGGCGGCGACGAACCAGGTCCACCACGGCGACGGCTTGCCCTCGTGCCGCGCGTTGAAGAAATGCCGGATCACCGGGCCGACCACCAGCACGATGGCCACGATGAGCCAGTTGTTTTTGGTCGCGAACAGCAGCGGATAGTGATTGCTGAGCATCAGGAACACGACCGGCAGCGTCAGGTAGTTGTTGTGCACCGAGCGCTGCTTGCCGCGTTCGCCCCACACCGGGTCCGGCTTCTCGCCGGCGATCAGCGCCGCCACGGTCTTGCGCTGGTTCGGCATGATCACGGCGAACACATTGGCGACCATGATGGTGCCGATCAGTGCGCCGATCTGCGTGAAGGCACCGCGGCCGCTGAATACATGGGTGAAGCCGTAAGTCAGCGCGACGAGATAGACATAACCGACCAAAGCCAGCGTGACTTCATGCTTGCCGAGCGGCGAGCGGCACAAAGCCTCATAAACCAGCCAGCTCGCCAGCAGGCTGACGAACGCGATCGCCGCCGCCATCGGCGCGCTCATGTTGAGCACCGACTTGTCGATCAGGAACAGGTCGGCCTGCATGTAATACACCAGCACCAGCAGCGCGAAGCCGGACAGCCAGGTCGTATAGGCTTCCCATTTGAACCAGGTCAGCTCGTCCGGCATGTTCTTCGGCGCCACCAGAAACTTGATCATCTGGTAGAAGCCGCCGCCGTGGATCTGCCAGGCGTCGCCCTTGACGCCGTCGGGCAGGCCGGCGCGCTTCTTCAGGCTGAGGTCGAGGTGGATGAAATAGAACGACGAGCCGATCCAGGCGATGCCGGCAACGACGTGCAGCCAGCGCACCGTGGCGCTCACGAGTTCGGATGCGACGAGAGTGAAGTCCAAGCAGCGGCCCCCATAAGCGCATAACTACGCCCGGCCGGGCCACCATGACAGATGGTGCCTCAGGTATTCAAGGGAGCCGGGGCTATTCCGCCGCGCGATAGAAGGCGGCAGCGTCGTTGCTGAAGGCTTTGCGCTGGTCGGCGGCGATATAGAACATGTGGCCGCCGCGATAGAGCTTGAGCTGCACGCGGCCGGACGGCCCGATCGGCGGCAGGTGGTCGAGCACATAACGCGACATGCCGTAAGGGGTGACCATGTCCGCATAGCCATGCACCACCAACAGCCGGAATGACGGGCTGAAGGCGAGCAGCGTGCGGATATCGTCATCGGACGTCGCGGCGAAACGGCCGCCATGGCCCCAGTCCCAGTTGCCGCTGATGTCATTGGCCAGAAGTGTGTAGGTCATCTCGGTCTTGAAGCCGAGTTCGTTGCGGGCGTAGTCGGCAAAGCCGCCACCATAGGCGCGCGACACGCCGTCGAGGATGGGATCGGGGCTGCGCGCGGCACGGCGCTCCGGGTTCGGATCGTCCACCGCGTAATCGGCGTCGTAGCGGCTGACGATCTTGCCGGCGCGGATGGTCTTGACGAAATCATTGATAAAGCCGCGCGACGACGCGATCGTGCCTTCCGGCACGCCGGTCATCGCCGCGACACGCGCATAGAACGACTTGGCGGCATCGCCCTCCGGCCGCTTGCCGGCGAGCGTCACCAGATAGTCGGTCATGGCGAACTTCTCCGCCTCGGCCTGGGCCTGCGGTGTGAACGCCTTCTTGCGCTCGAGTTCGGCGGCGGCGAGCGACGGCATTTGCAGGGCCGCGCGCAGCGCCGAGGTGTCGTCGCCAAAAGTGAGCCAGCCCTCGAGCAGCGGCGAGACGAGAATGAGCCCGCTCACCGCAAGGCCTTGTTCGCGTAAGAGCGCGCGCGCCGTCTTCACCGCGCGGAAGCCGCCATAGCTTTCGCCGAGCAGATATTTCGGCGCGGCGCCGCGATTGTTGCGCGCGACATAGAGCGCGATGGCTTTGGCCATGGCGTCGGCGTCGCTGCGCACGCCCCAGAAATTCTTGGCGTTGTCGCTCTTGGCGGCGCGGCTCCAGCCGGTGCCGACCGGGTCGATCAGGACAAGATCGGTAAAGGCGAGCCACGTCGCTGGATTGTCGCGCAGCTCGGCGCGCGCGGCGTCATGGCCCTCGGGGCCGAGTTCGAGAATGCGCGGGCCGACCACGCCCATATGCAGATAGGCTGAAGCCGCCCCCGGGCCGCCATTGAAGGCGAAGGTCAGCGGCCGGTTCGGACCAGCGTTCTTGGCTACATAGGCGGTGTAGTACACCGCCGCGCTCTGGCTGCCGGACTGGTCATAGAAGGGCAGCGTGCCCGCGGTGGCGGTGTAGTCGATTTTGCCTTGCGGCGTCGCGATGGAATGCTGGGTAACCGCGTCAGCTGGCAGCAGCTTGAGAATGCCGTCGGCGGCCTCGCGGCGCTCGGGCGCCTTGCTGGTCTCGGCGGCAGGCTGCGCCAGCGCGCTCGAAACGCCGATCAGGAGAGCGAGGACGAAGGCGAGGGGGGAGGCTTTGATCATGGTCGGGCCGGCGCTCCATGCTGTCCGCGCGCACGGCGCGATCGCCCCCCGGAAACGAAATGTCCCGGCGCGAGGGCCGGGACATTTAGAGAGACTAACGGCGGCGGAAATTCGGCCGGCGCTGCGCCGGCGCCGATGTCGGCGCGTCGCCCTTGTGCCGGAAACTGATGCGGCCGCGCTGCAGGTCGTAGGGCGACATTTCCACGATCACCCGGTCGCCGACACCGGTGCGGATGCGGAATTTGCGCATCTTGCCGGCGGTGTAGGCCAGCACCTCGTGCTCGTTATCGAGCTTCACCCGGAAATTGCCGTCCGGCAACACTTCGGTCACCGTCCCGTCGAACTCCAGCATTTCTTCTTTCGGCATCCAAATCCTCTCCCGGTCGGCCGCGCCCCTTTAAGGGCGGGGCTACCTTTATCCGAAAAACCGATCCCTCCCCAAGGCCGTTTTTCGACCTTTGGGGAGGTAATTGAGCCTGCGGCTCAGCGCGGTGCGTGGTTGCGCGGCCGGTTCGGACCCCGCTGCATGAACTTCATGCCGCCGATGTCCTCGCCACCACCATGGCCGCCCGCAACCGCCGCCGGGCGGTTGCCATTGCGGTGGCCGTTCTGGTGGCCGCCATTGGCGTTGCCGCCGTGGCCATGGGCGCGCTGCGGGCGCTGCTGACCCTGCTCGCCATGACCTTGGCCGCTGTGACCACCGTTGCGGCCGCGGTTCTGGCCATTGCCGCCGCGGCGGTTGCCTCCACCATTGCGGCCGTTGGCGTGATGATGCGGTGCCGGCTCGCCGGCGGAGCGGCTGGCGGACCGGCCGGTGCGCTTGTCTTCCGACGGGATCTTGATGCGGATCGTGCGCTCGATGTCGCGCAGGAAGCCGTTCTCTTCATGATCGCAGAACGAGATGGCGACGCCGTCGCGACCGGCGCGCGCGGTGCGGCCGATGCGATGCACGTAGGATTCCGGTACGTTCGGCAAATCGTAATTGACGACATGGGTGATGCCATCGACGTCGATGCCGCGCGCGGCGATGTCGGTCGCGATCAGGATGCGCAAGCTGCCGTCACGGAACTGGGCGAGCACGCGCTCGCGCTGGTTCTGCGACTTGTTGCCGTGGATTGCCGCCGAAGGCAGGCCGGCGGTCTCGAGCTGACGCACGACCTTGTCGGCGCCGTGCTTGGTGCGGGTGAACACCAGCACGCGGTCGATGGTCTCGGACTTGATGACCTCGACCAGCAGGCCGGGCTTCGCCGACTTTTCGGTGAGGATCACACGCTGTGCGATGCGCTCGACGGTGGTCGATTCCGGTGTCACCGACACGCGCTCGGGATCCTTGAGCATGGATTCGGCGAGCTGGGTGATTTCCTTCGGCATGGTGGCCGAGAAGAACAAGGTCTGCCGCTTCTGCGGCAGCATCTGCACGATCTTCTTGATGTCGCGGATGAAGCCCATGTCGAGCATGCGGTCGGCTTCGTCGAGCACCAGGATCTCGACCTGATCGAGCACGACCGAACGCTGATGAACGAGGTCGAGCAGACGGCCCGGCGTCGCCACCAGCACTTCGGCGCCGCGCGCCATGCCGCGGGACTGCCGGTTGATCGGCACGCCGCCGATGGCGAGTTCGACGGTGAGCGGGCGGATGTGCCGGCCATAGGTGCGGAACGAGTCGGCGATCTGGCCGGACAGTTCGCGGGTCGGCGACAGCACCAGCACGCGCGCGGCCTTCTGCATCGGGCGCATGCGGTTGTTGACGATGTGGTTGAGGATCGGCAGCGCGAAGGAGGCGGTCTTGCCGGTGCCGGTCTGGGCGATGCCGACAATGTCGCGGCCCTTCATGGCGGCGGGGATGGTCTGGGCCTGGATCGGGGTGGGGGTTTCGTATTTCTCTTCGGCGAGGGCACGAAGAATCGGTTCGGCGAGGCCGAAGTCGTTGAAGTTAGTCAAAACGTCTCTTTTCTAATGCGACGACACGACCGAGCACGCGTCGCGCGCACGGCGGATCGGGGTTTCAAGACATCCCGCGTTGCCAGGGTTGCCGTGTCGGTTCAGGTGAGGCGGAAAAGGCGGGGCGAAAATCGTTTGACGGAAAGAACGTCGGAATGAAATTCGTGCACGCAGCCCGCGAGGAAGCTCGAATCGAGCCTACATCCGCAAGGCTGATATGACAGCGCCCCGTGTTCTTTTCAAGGCGGGAATGGGCAATATCGCGCGGGAACGTGAACGAAACCGGCCCGGACGGGCGCCTGTCATCGCCGATAGACTTCCCCGCGCGGATCGTGGAAGGTCTTGGTCCCGTTGAAGCTTTTGACGTGTGGAGCTGCTTGCAATGCCATTTCCCCGGGCGTCCTCGGCCCTGTCCCGATTTACCATTCTCGACCTGACCCGCGTCCGTTCGGGGCCGACCTGCGTGCGCCAGCTCGCCGACTGGGGCGCCAATGTCATCAAGATCGAGACCCCGCCGCATCTGGAAAAGGGCGAGGGCCCGGGCGGCCCGCGCGAGAATGGCGACTTCCAGAACCTGCATCGCAACAAGCGCAGCATCACGCTCGACCTGAAATCGCCGCAGGGTATCGCGGCCTTCAAGCGCATGGTCGAAAAGGCCGACGTCGTCGTCGAGAACTTCCGCCCCGACGTGAAGGACCGTCTCGGCATCGACTACGAGTCACTCAAGAAGATCAACAAGCGCATCGTCCTCGCCAGCATTTCCGGCTTCGGCCAGGACGGGCCCTATCGCGACCGCCCCGGCTTCGATCAGATCGCGCAGGGCATGGGCGGGCTGATGTCGATCACCGGCGAGCCGGGCCGCGGCCCGATGCGCGTTGGCATTCCGGTCGCCGATCTGTGCGCCGGCCTGTTCTGCGCGCTCGGCATCCAGACCGCGCTGCTCGAGCGCGAAGTGTCGGGCGAAGGCCAGTGGGTCTCGACCTCGCTGTTGCAGGCGCAGGTCTTCATGCTCGACTTCCAGGCGGCGCGCTGGCTGCAAAATGGCGAGGTCGCCGGTCAGGCCGGCAACGATCACCCCACCACCATCCCGACCGGCGTATTCAAGACCGCCGACGGCTACATCAACATCGCCGTCGCCGGTCATGTGATCTGGGAACGCTTCTGCCACGCGCTCGGCGCGCCGGAGATGCTCGACAATCCCGACTTCAAGACCAACACCTTGCGCTCGAAGAACCGCCAGGCGGTCAATGACGCGATCGGCGCCAAAACGGTGCACAAGACCAGCGCCGAATGGATCGCGCTGTTCGAGAAGGCCGGCGTGCCGTCCGGCCCGATCAACGCGATCGACCAGGTGTTCGCCGACGAGCAGGTGAAGCACCTGAAGATCGCGCAGGACGGCATCAAGCCGAACGGCGAGACGCAGACCTTCGTCGGCCAGCCCTTCGTGCTGTCGCGCACGCCGAGCCGCATCGCCGCCACGCCGCCGAGCCAGGGCGAGCACACCGACGAGGTGCTCAAGGAATTCGGCTTCGCGGCTTCTGAGATTGCAGAGTTACACGCCGCTAAAGCGGTGTGATGCCTATCCGCTGTCATGCGCGGGCTTGACCCGCGCATCCCGCTTAGAGGCGCAGTGCCTTTCTAAGCGGGATGGCCGGGTCGAGCCCGGCCATGACACTAATCGAATATGGAGTAACTAATGAACGCGCCCGTGACGACCGACAAGATGCTCTCCCGCAAGGAAGGCCAGGTCGGCTATCTCACGTTCAACAATCCCGACAAGCTCAACGCCGTGTCGCTCGACATGTGGGAGGCGGCCGAGAGCTATCTCGAGGAGTTCAAGAACGACGACAACATCCGCGTCGTCATCGTCACCGGCGCCGGCGGCAAGGCCTTCGTGTCCGGCGCCGACATCTCCAAGTTCGCCGACGAGCGCGCCAGCAAGGAAGCCTCCGACCGCTACAACGAGGCGGTCGATCGCGCTTACGGCGCCTTCTATAACTTTCCCAAGCCGACCATCGCCATGATCCGCGGCTACTGCGTCGGCGGCGGCGTCGGCCTGGCGCTGGCCTGCGACATGCGCATCTGCACCGAGGCTTCGAAGTTCGCGGTGCCAGCGGCCAAGCTGTCGCTCGGCTATCGCTATTCGGGCCTGAAGAAGCTCGTGGACGTCGTCGGGCCGTCCTTCGCCAAGGAAATATTCTACACCGCGCGGCAGTTCACCGCGCAGGAGGCGCACGGCATGGGCCTCGTCAATCGCGTGGTGCCCGACGGCGAATTGGAAGCCTATGTGCAGAACTATGCCGAGACCATCGCCGGCAATGCGCCGCTCACGGTCGACTCGGTGAAGTTCATCGTCAACGAAATCCTGAAAGATCCCGCCGATCGCGACATGGACAAGGCCGAAGCCATGGTCCAGGCCTGCTTCGCGTCCGGCGATTACATCGAGGGCCGCAAGGCCTTCATGGAAAAGCGCAAGCCGAAATTCACCGGCAAATAAGCCCGCCTATCTGTTCCGAATTATCTTTCGCAGCGCAATGACCGGTGCGGTGGCCGCAGCACGCCGAAAGTGCTAAGGCACGCGCCGAGTTGAGTGGACACCGGGAACACGAGGTTCGATATGTATAGCGATCTCAAACTTTTCATCGACGGCCAGTGGCTGGGCGCGGATAACCGCAAGAGCGAAGACGTCATCAATCCGGCGACCGGCAAGGTGCTGGCCAAGCTGCCGCATGCCTCGAAGGCCGATCTCGACGCCGCGCTCGCCGCCGCCGACAAGGCGTTCGGCGCCTGGAGCCGCACCTCGGCCTATGACCGTTCCAACATCATGCGCAAGGCCGCGATGCTGATGCGCGAGCGTGCCGATCATATCGCCCGCGTACAGACGCAGGAGCAGGGCAAGCCGTTTCCGGAATCGCGCATCGAGGTGATGACTTCCGCCGACATTACCGACTGGTATGCCGAGGAAGGCCGCCGTGCTTACGGCCGCATCGTGCCGGGCCGCGTGAAGGGCACGCGCCAGATCGTGGTGCAGGAGCCGGTCGGTGTCGCCGCCGCCTTCACGCCCTGGAATTTCCCGACGCTGACGCCGATCCGCAAGATCGCCGGCGCGCTCGCCGCCGGCTGCACGCTCATCATCAAGGCTTCGGAAGAAGTGCCGGGCGGCTGCGTCGAGCTGGTGAAGTGCTTCGCCGATGCCGGCGTGCCGGCGGGCGTGCTCAATCTCGTCTTCGGCGTGCCGGCCGAGGTGTCGGAGCACATCATCCCGTCGCCGATCGTCAAGAAAGTGTCGTTCACCGGCTCGGTGCCGGTGGGCAAGCATCTCGCGGCCATGGCGGCGCGCGGCATGAAGCGCGCGACCATGGAGCTGGGCGGCCATTCGCCGGTGCTGGTGTTCGACGATGCCGATCCGATCAAGGCGGCCGACACCATCGCCGCGTTCAAATATCGCAACGCCGGCCAGGTCTGCATTTCGCCGACGCGCTTCTATGTGCAGGAGAAGAACTACAACAAGTTTGTCGAACGCTTCGTCGAATACGCCAAGGGTCTCAAGCTGGGCGATGGCCTGGATAAGGACACCAAGATGGGGCCGCTCGCCAATCCGCGCCGGCTCGATGCGATGGAGTCCTTCGTCAATGACGCCAAGGCGCGCGGCGGCAAGATCGCGACCGGCGGCAACCGCGTCGGCAATCAGGGCTTTTTCTTCGAGCCGACGGTGATCACCGACATCCCGGACGATTCGAAGATCATGACCGAGGAGCCGTTCGGCCCGCTGGCGCCGATTGTGCCGTTCAAGACCTTCGACGAGGTCATCGAGCGCGCTAATTCGCTGCCCTTTGGTCTCGCCTCCTATGCCTTCACCAATTCGTCGGCGACCGCCAATGCGGTCGGCGACGCCATCCAGGCTGGCATGGTCGGCATCAACTCGGTGGCGGTGTCGACGCCGGAGACGCCGTTCGGCGGCGTCAAGGATTCCGGCTACGGCTCGGAAGGCGGTATCGAAGGCCTGCAGGCTTATCTGAACACGAAGTTCATCAGCCAGGCTTAAGCGCGTTCTGTCATCGTCCGCGAAAGCGGACGATCCAGTGCTTTCAAATGACAACGGCCGGGCGCGATGCCCGGCCGTTTTTGTTTTCTTCTGTCGTCCCCCGCCTGCGCGGGGACGACAGTGAAGTTAATTCCCCATCCCCCTCTGTACCGCCGCCCAAACCTTGGCCGGCGTTGCCGGCATGTCCATGTGATCGGCGGCGCCGTTCGGGATCGCATTGGAGATCGCGTTCATCACCGCGGCGATGGCCGCCGTGGTGCCGGCCTCGCCGGTGCCCTTGACGCCGAGCGGATTGGTGGTCGCCGGCACGACATGCGTCGCCTCGCGCAGTTCGAGCGGCATGTCGTGAGCGCGCGGCATGCCGTAATCCATGAACGAGCCCGACACGAGCTGGCCGCTGCCGGCATCGTACACGGCATTCTCGGTCAGCGCCTGGCCAAGGCCGTTGGCGATCGAGCCTTGCACCTGACCCTCGACCACGGCCTTGTCGAGCACGTTGCCGCAGTCATCGACCGCCGTGTAGGTGACGATGTCGAAATGCCCGGTGTCCGGATCGATCTCGACCTCGGCGATGTGGCAGCCATTGGGGAAGGTCAGCGGCGCTTCGGCCTTTTCCTTGGTGTCGAGGCTCTCGCCCATCGCCTTGGCGCGCGCCGCCGTCTCGAACAGCGAAATGCGCCGGTCGGTGCCGACCACTTCAAAGCGGCCATCACGATACTGGATGTCGCTTTCGGACGCTTCCAGCGCCGAGGCCGCAATCTTCCGGGCCTTCACCAGCATGGCATCGGCGGTGGCGACGATGGCCGAGCCGGCGCATTGCGCCGAGCGCGAGCCGACCGAGGCAAAGCCGGTAAGGCCAAGGTCAGTATCGCCGTGGCGATGCTCGATGGCTTTGGGATCGATGCCAAGCCTCGCCGCCAGCAGCCGCCCGAACACGGTGGCGTGGCTCTGCCCGGTCGATTGCACATTGCAGCCGAGGATCAGTTTGTGGTCCTCGGGGAAACTCACCGACGCCCACTCGGTCGGCAGCGAGCCGGCATGTTCGAGCATGCAGGAGATGCCGATGCCGCGCAGCTTCTTGCGCTTTTGCGCCTCGCGTTTGCGCTTGGCAAAGCCGTCATAGTCGGCGAGCTTGAGCGCCCGATCGACCACGGCCGGGAAGTCGCCGGAATCGTAGGTCTGGATCGGCGTCCTGAACGGCATCGCTCTGGCCGGGATCAGGTTCTTCTTGCGCAGCTTCGCCGGGTCCATCTTCAGGAGCCGCGCGGCTTCCTCGACGGCGCGTTCCAGCGCGAAATTGGCTTCGGGGCGTCCGGCGCCGCGATAGGGGCCGATCGGGATGGTGTTGGAGAAATAGCAGGCGACCGACACGTCCATCTTCGGAATGGCATACATCGCCGGCAGGCAGCGCCAGAAATTCACGGTGTTGATCTGCACCCCGGCATTGGACACATAGGCGCCCTGATTGCACAGGTGACGCACGCGCAGCGCCGTGAACTTGCCCTTGTCGTCGCAGGCCAGCTCGACATGGGTGACGGTGTCGCGGCCCTGCGTATCGGTGACGAAAGCCTCCGAGCGTGTCGACATCCAGTGCACCGGGCGGCCGATCTTCCTGGCCGCCACCAGCACCGCGACATATTCCGGATAGACCGGTGTCTTCATGCCGAAGGCGCCGCCGACATCCTTGGTGATAACGCGCATCCTGTCGTTGGGCACGCCCATGATTGAGGCGGCCATGCCGCGCAAGGTGTCGGCGCCCTGCGAGCTGGCGTAGAGTGTGTAGCTGTCCTTCGCCTTGTCGTAGACGCCGGTGGCACCGCGCGTCTCCATCGAGGCGACGACCATACGCTGATTGGTGACGGTGACCTTGGCGACATGCGCGGCCTTGGCGATGAGATCGGCGACCGCTGCCTCGTTGGCCTTGTCCTCGGTCATGCCGGGCCAATCGACCGCGACGTTGCCCGGCGCCTCGTCATAGAGGACCGTCTCGGCCTTCATCGCCTGATCGAGATCGACGACCGGCGTCAGCTCTTCGTATTCGACCTCAATCAGATCGGCGGCGTCCTGCGCCTGCGCCAGCGTGTCCGCGACCACCATCGCTACCGGGTCGCCGACATGCATCACCTTGTCGCCGGCGAGCGCAGGCCGGAACGGCGCCGCCATCTTGACGCCACCGCGTCCGGTCAGGGGATTGTGCCGCGTCAGCGTGCCGACGCCGGCGGCCTTGATGTCCGCCGCGGTGAGCACGGCGAGTACGCCCTTGGCCTTGAGCGCCGCCTCGGTCCCGACCGACAGAACGCGCGCGTGGGCATGAGGCGAGCGCACGAACACTGCGGCCGCCTGTCCGGGCAGGCGCGGGTCGTCCATGAACTGCCCGGCGCCGCGCACCAGAGCGTCGTCCTCGACGCGCGGCTCGGATTTGCTGCGGGGTGGGATGGTCAGTGTCATGGGCGGAATCCTCGGACTTGACAGGCCTGCAACCGTAAACGGCACGGCTCTATAGCAGGTCGCAACGCACGCATGCAGGCCTTGCCCACCACTGGCGCGTCTCGCGCGGAACCGCTATGCGAATACGCAAGATAAAGCCGCCGCGGTCAACGCGAAGGAAAATGTAAGGGAGAGACCTGCAATGTCCAAGAACACGCAGAAGATCGGCTGGATCGGGACCGGGCGCATGGGGGCGCCGATGGCCGAGCGTCTGCTCAAGGCCGGCCATGACGTCACCGTCTGGAACCGCACGCGCTCGAAAGCCGAGCCACTCGCCAAGAGTGGCGGCAAGGTCGCCGACAAGCTGTCCGACCTCGCCGGCCTCGATGTCGTGTTCTCCATCGTCTCGACCGGCAAGGATCTCGACGAGATTTATTTCGGCCCGAACGGCGTGCTTGCGAACGGCGGCAAGGCGCCGAAGATCGTGGTCGATTGCTCGACCATCTCGATCGAGGACTCCGTCGACATACGCCGCAAGCTGATGGAGGCCGGCAGCGATTATCTCACCGCGCCGGTGTCGGGCAATGCCAAGGTCATCAAGGCCGGCAAGCTGTCCTCCGTCGTGTCGGGTTCGGAAGACGTGTTCCGCGCCGCCAAGCCGCTGATCGACGTCATCGCGCCGCAGGGCGTCGCCTATGTCGGCGAGGGTGATCTCGCTCGCGTCTGCAAGATCGCACATAATGTCATGCTCGGCGTCGTCATCGAGAACCTGATCGAGATCACGTTGCTCGCCAACAAGATGGGCGTGCCGCGCCACGCCTTCCTCGCCTTCATGAACAACGGCGTCATGGGTTCGATGTTCACGAAGTACAAGTCGCCGGCTTTGGTCAATCTCGACTGGACCACCACCTTCACGCCGGAGCTGCTGCGCAAGGACCTCGACCTCGGCCTCGAACTCGGCCGCGAATTCGATGTGCCGATGCCGGTGACGGCGGCGACGCGCGAAGTGCTGCAGGGCCATTTCGGCGCGGCGATGCTGCAGAAGGATCCCGAGGCCTATCTGCAGAAGGATTTCGCGGCGCTGATGGAGACGATGGCGCTGGCCGCCGGCATGAAGCTTGAGCCGGAGAACGTGAAGGTCGGCACCGGCCTGGAGTGATCGCCGCGGCGGGGCGAATTCGCCTATAGTGCGTGTCATGCGGGATCACGGCGAGTCGCGGCGATCCCGCGTTCCACCGGGGGCGAGCCGATGAATCCCAGGATAAGCGAGCTGGTCGACAGGATTAAGCTGCTCGAGAGCGAACTCGATGCCGAGCTCGCCCAGCGCAGTGCCGAGTTGCGCTACGGCATGGAGCACGGCCGCGCCGCCTTCGAAGAAGAACTGCTGCGCCGCCATCGCGAATTGCGCCAGAAGCTTCTGCCCTATATTGTCGGCGCCAATCCGCTGGTGATCCTGACCGCGCCGGTGATCTATGCCGGCGTCGTGCCGTTTCTCCTGCTCGACCTTTTCGTCACGGTCTATCAGGCGGTGTGTTTCCCGATCTATGGCATCGCCAAGGTCAGGCGTGCCGACTACCTGGTGTTCGATCGCCACCATCTGGCCTATCTTAACGCACTGGAAAAGCTCAACTGCGCTTACTGCTCCTACGCCAACGGGCTGATCGCCTATGTCCGGGAGATCGCGGCGCGCACGGAGCAATACTGGTGCCCGATCAAGCACGCGCGGCGCGTGATCGGCACCCATGCGCGCTACGCCACGTTCGACGATTACGGCGATGGCGAGGGGTATCAGCAGCGACTCGACGAGCGCCGGAAGAACCTCGCCACAGGCGCCTGATGACGGCCGGAAGGGTGCGGTGAAAAGAAGGGGCTTCCGTGAGGAAGCCCCTTTTCACAAGGTGGAGGATTCTTGCTGCCGACACATTCGTTCATGTGAACGACGGATATCGCACAACGACACCGATTGAAGCGGGGGCCGCGCATCGACTCAAGTAAAGATGGCGTAACAAATACTCCGCGCACAATATGTGCATTGTGTCGCTTGCCACACGCGGCATGCGTGAAGTCGCGCGTTGCACCCGCTGTCACAAATGCGGCCCGATGCGACGTCCGCATGAATGTGTCATTAAGCAATCGGGAAGAAATCGCGGCCTAAATACCGCTACAGAAATTCCCGCCTCCCGGAAATCCAATGCTGCGCATATCTGCGATTCGTCTGCCGATCGCCGCCAAGGCGATGCTGCTGATCGGAGCACTCGGTATTCTGTCGGCCGCCGCCAACTGGTACAGCCTGCGTAGCCTGCAGGACGTCGATCGCCTCAACGACATTGTGACGCATGAGATCGCGCCGGTGCGGCTCATCCTCACCGAGTCCAAGATCGCCGCCGAGTCGCTCGGGCTCGCGACCTACAAGATGGCTGCCGCCAGCGACCCAGAGACCATCCGTGAAGCGGTCGCCGAGCGCGCCGGGCAGTATGCCTCGGCGAAGCATTGGCTCGCCGGCGTGATCGAGGCCATGCCGGATCGCGAGAACGACGTGCGCGGCATGCTGCGGCGGCTCGACGTCCTCAACGCCCTCGCCGACGAGGTGCTGGCGGCCATCGAGGCCGGCGACAACGCCAAGGTGCGTCACCTGCTCGAATTCCGCTTCGATCCGGCGATCGTCGACGCCACCACGAGCATGAACCGCCTGATCGACGTGCTCGGCGGCCAGATGCGCGTCGCCGTCGAAACGGCGGGCGAGAAGCGGGCCGCCACCTACAATCTGCTGACCATCATGCTGGTCGCCGGCACGCTGGGCATCATCCTGGTCGCCATGCTGCTCGCCCATCGCACCGTGGCGCGGCCGCTGCGGCGTCTGGCCCACGTCATGCGCGAGATCGCGCAGGGCCGGCTCGATGCGCCGATCGACGGCCTCAGGCGCGGCGACGAGGTCGGCACCATGGCGCGCGCGGTGCTGGTGTTCCGCGACAACGCCGTGGCCTTGAAGGAAGCGCAGGAGCTGCGCAAGCGGGCGCGCGAGCAGGCGGCCGTTGACAAGCGCGAGGCGCTCGAAGAGCTCGCCCGCAATTTCGAAAGCAAGATTCTCAGCGTCGCCGGGGCGCTTGCCCATTCGGCCTCCGAGCTCGACCGCTCGGCGCAGGCGATGAGCGAGGTCGCCGACGAGTCCGGCGATTATGCCGGCACCGCCGCCGTCGTGGCGCAGGAAACCACCGAGGTCGCCGGCACGGTCGCCGCCGCCATCGAGGAATTGTCGGCCTCGATGCACGACATCGATGGTCAGCTCACCAACGCCTCGGGCGCGGTGCTCGACGCCTCGCGCCGCGCCGAAATCGCGGTGACCAATGTCGACAGCCTGACCCAGGCCGTCAGTGACATCGACAAGGTCGTCGGCATGATCCAGGCGATCGCCAGCCAGACCAATCTCTTGGCGCTCAACGCGACCATCGAGGCGGCGCGCGCCGGCGAAGCCGGCCGCGGCTTCGCAGTGGTGGCGCAGGAGGTCAAGTCGCTGGCGACGCAGACGACGCAGGCGCTCGCCGACATCCGCGGCAAGACCGAATCCGTCGCCGGCATCATCGGCGGCGTGCGCACCACGACCGAATCCATCGCGCAGGGCATTGCCGGCATCCGCACCGTGGCGCGCGCCATCACCGAGGCAGTCAGCGTGCAGAGCCAGGCGACGCAGAAGATCGCGGAGACCGTCGAGGGCGCGGCGGTGCGCTCGCGCCAGGTGTCGCAGACCGTCGACGGCGTCAATGAGTTCGCCACGCGCACCCGCACCGGCGCCGTCGAGATCCAGCACGCCGCCGCGGATCTCAGCCGTCAGGCCGCCGCGCTGCAGATCGAGGCGCAGAATTTCATCGCCGGCGTGCGCGCGGCCTAACGCACGCTCATCTGCCTTGCCCTCTTCGCCGCCTCGAAGCCGTGCAGGCCGGCATACCATTGCAGCGCGACGACCGTACCCTTGACCGGCTGCAGCAGCGCCATGGCCATCACGAAAGCGATCGCCGGCCACAGCGACACACTGAGCCAGATCGGCGGCGTGTAATTCATCTCGACCGCCAGCACGACCGGCACCAGCAGAAAGCCGGTCAGCACGGTCACGAGATAGGCCGGGAAGTCGTCGGCGCGATGATGGTGCAATTCCTCGCCGCAGACCGGGCAGGAGTCCGCGACTTTCAGAAAGGCACGGAACAGGCGGCCTTCGCCGCAGGCCGGGCATTTGCCGCGAAAGCCGCGTCCCAGCGCGCCGAAGGCGCCGCGCGGCAGTTTGACTTTGTCCATGCCGCTAGCCCGCCATGGCGCGGATCAAAGCGAGCACCGGATAACCGAAAGCGCTGTCGATCTGGTAGGCGAGATTGCGCAGCCACGGCGGCGCCTGGTCGGTATAGGCGTAAAGCATGAAGCCGACGAAAGCGGCGAGCACCGCGCCGCTCCACAAAGCGAACGAAATGTAGCGCGCGCGGTTCTCCGCGCGCTGCTTGTCGGTCATGTAGCGAGGATCGACGGGTGGGATCATTGCACTCACCGACTACACTGTCATGGCCGGGCATAGCCCGTCGAAAGACGGGCGTAAACGCCCTTTTGACCCGGCCATCCCGCTTAGGCGGGCATTGTGCCAACCTAAGCGGGGTCACCGGGTCATAGGTGTTCTGAAAGAACACCGTTCTTCGAACGGTTATGCCGGTGACGACATGAACGCATCAATACCTGTTCGCGATCGGCAGTTCTTCCGCCGGGAACAGCGAGATCACCTTGCAGCCCTTGTCGGTGACCACGACCTCTTCCTCGATGCGCGCGCCGGAATAGCCGTCGGTCGCCGGGCAGTAGGTCTCGATGGCGAACACCATGCCTTCCTTGATCTCGGTCGGATGGTCCATCGACACCACGCGCGAGATCACCGGCCGCTCATGCAGCGCGAGGCCTAGGCCGTGCGCGAACTGCAGACCGAACGCCGAGGTCTCGTCGGGGAAGCCGAACTCCTGCGCCGTCGGGAAGGCCTCGGCGATATGTGCCGTGGTGGCGCCGGGCTTGATGCGGGCCATCGCATTGTCGAGCCATTCGCGGCACAACTTGTAGGCATCGCGCTGCGCCGGGGTGGCGCGGCCGACATTGAAGGTGCGGTAATAGCAGGTGCGATAGCCCATGAAGGCCTGCAGGATGTCGAAGAAGCACTGATCGCCGGGGCGGATCATGCGGTCGGTGAAGTTGTGCGGATGCGGGTTGCAGCGCTCGCCCGAGATCGCGTTCACCGCCTCGACGTCGTCGGAGCCGTGGCGATAGAGAAACTCGTTGACCATGCCGACGATGTCGTTCTCGCGCACGCCGGGGCGCAGCTTCTCGTTGATCAGGTCATAGGCGCCGTCCACCATCGCCGCGGCGCGGTTGAGCAGGTGGATCTCGTCCTGCGACTTGATCTCGCGCGCTTCCAGCATCACCTGCTGGCCGTCCACGACATTGATGCCGGCCTTCTGCAGTTCGAACATCATCGGCGGCTCGATCAGGTCGACGCCGACCGGCATGTCGGCGACGCCGGCTTCCTTGAGCAGCGAGGCGATTTCGCCGGCGTGCTTCTTCATCAGGCCGAAGGCCGGGTTGACCATGCCGCGCATGCCGATCAGGCCGGCCTTGCAGTTCTCCGGCGCCAGCCACGGCGTGTACAGCTTGTGATGCACGGCGGCCGAGCCGAAGTCCCACAGGATCGGCTCGCCGGTGCGGGTCAGCAGCGCCCAGCGGCACAGCTTGTCGCGCTCCCACTCGCCGATCTTGGTCGAGGTGATGTAGCGGATGTTGTTGACGTCGAAGACCAGCAGCGCGCCGAGCTCGGAATTGTCGAGCGCCTGCTTGGCGCGGCCGAGCCGGTAGCGGTGCAGGCGCTGGTAGTTGACGCGCTCCTCGAAATCGACGCCGTTGGTGCCGAGCGAGGGCAGGGCGCGGCCCCAGTTATGACGGGGGTTCACATCTTCGGCGCTGATCTTGCGGACGGTCTGGTCCATCGGGGCTTCCTCGCACGGTTCTTGTTGTGCCGGCGCATGGGGGCGGCCGGCTTTGCTCGGGCGCCATTATAGCGGCTCGGCGGCGCGGCGACAGGGTTGGGCAGAAGGCCGTCGGTTGGGCCACGCAGCGGCCTCCCGGGCGCCCCCGCGGTTCTCGCAGGCATCGCCGGGCCCGTCCCGGTGCCCTTGAAGGGCCTCGTCGCCGGCCGGCCTGGTTGTCGCAATCCATCGTGGCTTGCCGGGACGCGCCGGCCACGGACCCCTTAGCAGAAAATAGTCCTTGATCTATATTCCTACTAGTCCTATATTCCCATCCATCCCGCCCCGGTTAGCGAGGGGTGTCTGATCAGCGTCTCCAGACGCTGGGGCGGGGAGCGGTGGCCGGGACGGGGCGTCGGAGATGCGGCGCGGTTTTCCCCTCCCGGCGGTCCAAGCCGCACGGTCCCGGGCGTCGGAGCAGGCGTCCACTGGGGCGGACGTGCGTGGCCAAACGGCAGAAGCTTTTCGGCATCAAAGGACTCGACACCAGGGTCCGGCAGTGTCGAAGACGAGGAAGCCCGGCGGCCGCATCACGAAAGCCCCGCAGCGGTGGCTAGGTGGCCTGACGTAAGAAGGGTCGCCTGAAAGTGTCTCGCCACCGGGGGCTTTGCGGAGCAAACCTAAGAAACACCGCGCGCGGAACGCCAAAGGCTCGGCAATTCCGTGGTGACTAACTCGTGTGAATTCTAACTCACACTCACACGAGGCTGCGGGGTCGTTCGGGCCCCGGCGTTCCGCGCGCCCTCGTCTTATCGAGAGCGTGTAGCCCGAATGAGCGAAAGCGAAATCCGGGGAGTTGGGACTGCGGCCTGCCCGGGGCCGACCAAAGAATGCGGGCGATGACGCGCGTCCGTCATTCCGGGGCGCGAACGAAGTGAGCGAACCCGGAATCCATACGCCGCAGCACAGGGAATATGGATTCCGGGCTCGCGGCCTTAACAGGCCGCGCCCCGGAATGACGAGGAGTGTGAAGCGGGCGGATAAGAGCCCCCTTCGCCCTCCGGAAACCCAGCCTTGCCGAACCACGCATTGTGCCTGCGCACAGTCTCGATCATGGTCGCCGTTCGCGTCACGAAGGAACTGCACGTTGGAATTCACCTCGGCCTCCATTCTCATCCCCATCGCCGCCATCTTTCTGCTCGCCGGCCTCGTCAAAGGCGTCATCGGCATGGGCTTGCCGACGGTTGCCATCGGCCTGCTCGGCCTGATGATGCCGCCGGCGCAGGCCGCGGCCGTGCTGATCGTGCCGTCGCTCATCAGCAATATCTGGCAGGCCGTGGTCGGCGGCGCCTTTCGCGAACTCGTCGCGCGGCTGTGGCCACTGTTCGCCGGCATCCTCATCGGCACCGCGATCGGCGCGCTCTGGCTGGTGCGCAGCGGCGGCAGCACGGCGACGTTGTGGCTCGGCGTTGCGCTCGCGGCCTATGCGCTGCTCGGCCTGTTCAAGCTCGAGTTCAAGGTGCCGACCGCTCGCGAAGGCGTCATCGGCTTCGTCTGTGGCATCGCGACCGGTGCGATCACGGTCGGCACCGGTGTCTTCGCCATCCCGATGGTGCCGTATATCCAGGGTCTCGGACTCGACCGGCACAAGTTGGTGCAGGCGCTGGGGTTGTCCTTCACCGTGTGTACCATCGCGCTCGCCGCCGCGTTGCGCCATGCCGGCGAAATACGCGCCGATCTGCTGTGGCCGTCGCTGGCGGGCCTGATCGCCGTATTGATCGGCATGCGGCTCGGCCAGGTGCTGCGGGGCCGCATCCGGGCGGAGGTTTTCCGGCTATGCTTTTTTGTCGGTCTGCTGATGCTGGGCGGGCATCTGGCGTTGCGGTCCATCCTGTGATGGACTGTATGTACGCAAACGAATTACCGGAGCGTTGCCCATGAAAGTCGTCGATCTCTCCCACGTCATGAACGTGCATACGCCCGGCTGGGTCGGCTATGCCGGCAACAAGATGTACTACGCGCAGAATTTGCAGACCGTGCGCATCGTCGCGCAGCGCATCGACACGGCCCTGCATGTCGGCACCCATTTCGACGGCGCCATGCATGCGACCGACGATCCGAATGGCGACATGGCGCACCTGCCGCTCGACTATCTGATGAATCGCGGCGTGGTAGTCGATATCTCGAAGCACATGCACGACTGGGCGGTGATCACGCCGGAGATCATCGAGTCGGCCGGCGCCGATATTCGCGAGGGCGACATCCTCATCCTGCACACCGGCTGGCACAAACACTACGAAGGCCGGCCGCAGCAGGATCTGGTGAAGTACTTCTGCTATCACCCGGGGCCGAACCTCGACACTTTGCACTGGATGCTGAAGAAGAAGATCAAGTGGTGGGGCATGGACACCGGTTCGTGCGACCACGCCATGAACACCTCGATCCGCTTCATGCGGCCGGATATCGCCGAGGAATTCACCAAGAAGCACGGCAAGACGCCGGGCGAATTCTTCGGCACCTTCGAGTTCACGCACAAGAAGTCGGGCCGGGTGGTGCGCGACAATGTGTTTCCGTTTCACACCTGGGCTTTCGCCGAAGGCCTGCTGCATGCGGAGAACATCGGCGGCGATATCGAGCTGATGCTCAACAAGCGCTGCGTCATCGGCGCCTTCCCGTGGCGCTATGAGGGGCTGGAAAGCTGCCCGTGCCGCATCGTCTGTTTCGAGGACACCGACATGTCGGTCGAGGCGATCGGCGATGCCGCCCGGGCGATTATCCCGCGAAGGTAAGTCTTTCTAGCGGGATAGCCTTGGATCGGGCGCGTTGCTCTGCAACGTCGCCTGGATCGCCTCGCGCAAGGTGCCGTAGTCGGCGGCGTCCCATTGCTTGACGTGAATGTCGGCGAGCAGCTTCGCCGACCTGCCGAACACGACGATGCGATCGCCGACGGCGATGGCTTCCTCGAGCTGGTGGGTGATGAGGATGGCGGTCGAGCCGCATTCGCGCGCCAGCGCCAGAAACTCGCCGCGCAATTCCGCCGCGGTGACTTCGTCGAGATGGCCGAAGGCTTCGTCGGCGAGGAGAATTTCCGGCTGCACCGCGAAGGCCCGCGCGATCGCGACGCGCTGGCGCATGCCGCCCGAGAGCTCATGCGGATAGGCATTGACGAACTTGGCGAGTCCCAGCCGCGTCAGCCATTTGAGGGCACGCTCGCGCTGCTCGGCTTCCGGGACGCGCAACAGTTCGAGTGGCAGTTTGGCGTTGTCGAGCGCGCTGCGCCACGGCAGCAGCCGGTCCTGCTGAAACACGGTCGCTATCTTGCCGCGGAAGTAATCGAAATCCGCGAACGGGCTGTGATCGCCAATGTTCAGGGTGCCTTCGGTCGGCTTGTCGAGGCCGATCATCAGATCGAAGAACGTGGACTTGCCGCAACCGGTCTGCCCGACAATGGCGACAACTTCCTTCGGCGCAATGGTGAGGTCGAGCCGGTCGATGGCGACGACCGATTGCCCGGACGTCGTCTGCCGGAACACCTTGCGCAGGCCGCGCACATTGATCGGCGGCGGGCCGCTCATGTGCGCCACCTCAGCAGGCGATGCTCGATGCGCGCGACCAGCGCCTCGAGCAGGAACAGCAGGGCGACCAGAACGATGGTCCAGGCGAACACGTCCGCAACCGAGAACAGCTCCTGCGCGACCGACAATTGGTGGCCGATGCCGGTCACGGCGCCGACCAGTTCGGCGATGGTGACGACGCGGATGGCGAGGCTGATATTGACCTTCCAGCTCGTGAACACGCTGGGCAGGATCGCCGGCAGCATCAGCTTGACGAAATAGTCGGTCGTCGTCGGGCGGAACGACAGCATCATGTTGCGCAGGTCGCGCGATACCCCGCGCATGGCATCAAGCGAGTCGACCAGGAACACCGGGCCGCAGACCACGACCAGTACGAAGGCGATGCGGAATTCGACGCCGGGAAACCAGAGCACGGCGAACAGGATCCACGACACGACCGGCACGGCCATCAGGATGCGGATCATCGGATGCAGGTAATTGTCGAGCGTTTCGGAGCGGTACATCGCCATGGCCGCGAGCACGCCGAGCACGAAGGAGACGATCAGCGCGCCGATGACGCGCGCGAGCGTCACCACGATATCGAGCGGCGTGATCGTGGCGATGCTTCTGACGATCTTCACCAGGCTCGGCACCGCGAAAGGCGGAATGCCGAGATAGGGCGCGAGATGCGACAGGGCCTCCCATGCCGCGGCGAAGATCAGCAGGGAGACGAGAGTCTGCTTCGGGAATGCAGTGTCCGGAGCAGACTCTCGCGGCGTCTCAAGTGCCATAGGCGTACTGTTGCGTCTTCAGGCTATTGAACGTGGAAGATCTTGTCGTCCGGCACCTGCGTATAGAAGCCGGCCTTGACCGCCAGCTCCATCATGTCCTTGACCGACTTCTTCGCCGTGGAGTCGGACATAGGCTTCACCTCCACGCGGAAGCGGCCGCCGGAAATCGCGGCGGTCAGAATGCCGGGCGGCAGCTTGGTGGTTTCCGCGCCAATCTTGTCGGCCGCCGCGGTCTCCTCATGGAACACCTTGGCGACATCCTGCAGCGCGGCGATCAGCTTCTTCGGCGCGGCCGGGTCCTTCTCGATCAGGCCGGCGCGCATGGCCGGCACCAGCTCCCAACCGGCCTCGCCGGTGACGTCCTTCCAGCCTTCGGCGCCGTTGAAGATGATCGTCCAGTCCGGGTTCTGCTTGGTGATGATGCTGGCGAGCGGTTCGATCACCATCGCGGCGTCGACGCGGCCGGCCTCGAGCTGCGCGCGCGCCACGGCGAAATTGGCGTTCACCACGGTGATGTCCTTGCCGAGGTCGATGCCCTTGGCCAGCGCATAGATCTTCACCACCTGGAACTGGGCGCTGCCCATATCCATGGCAATCTGTTTGCCCTTGAGGTCGGCGAGCGATTTGATCGCCGGGTCCTTGGCGAAGATCACGAGATCGGCGAGCGTGATGCCGGTGCCGATGATGCGGGCCGGCACGCCTTCCTGGTAGAGTTTCTGGAAAACCGTCGGCCCGCCGAGCACGACGTCGGTCTCGCCCGTGGCGAAGCCGGCGTAGTAAGCCGAGATCGCGGGATAGGGCTGAATTTCAAGCGTGAAGCCGTGCTTCTCGTCCAGGCCGCGCGTCTTCATGATATTCCAGACCAGCGGTGCGATGACCGGCAGCGTCAGGCTGGACACCTTGATGGTGGTCTTCTGTTGTGCCCCGGCCTGCGGGGCGAAGGCCGCGGCGAGAGCGAAGGCAGCGATCAGTGCGGTGAAGCGGCGCCGAAAAGCGAACATCGACTTTTCTCCCTGATGGAGGCGACCCAAAACATTTTGCCTGAAGCCATGCGGCTCCAAGCGTGTTTAATCGTCCGCCAAGTCCGGGCGATGAAGCAAGCGCTGCTCATCCGCCGGCCCTGTCGAACAGGACCCCGGCAATTTGTCGTCTTTGGACTTTACTCGGGTTTTGTTTGTGTGCAAACTAATTAACGTCGTGGGAGAGAGGGAAACGATGTCGCAGATCCGAACCAGGGATGGCGTCAGCCTCTATTACGAGGAAGCCGGAAGCGGCACGCCGATCGTTTTTATCCACGAATATGCGGGCGACTGGCGCACCTGGGAGCCGCAGATGCGGTTCTTCTCGCGGGCGCATCGCTGCATCAGCTACAGCCAGCGCGGCTATCCGCCGTCCGACGTACCGACTGACCCGGGCAAGTATGGCCAGGACCTGACGCGCGACGATGTCATCGCGCTGATGGACGCGCTGAAGATCGACAAGGCTCACATCGTCGGTCATTCGATGGGCGCGCTCACCGCGCTGCTGGTTGGCATCAAGTATCCCGAGCGCTGCCTCTCGGTGACCGCCGCCGGTTGCGGCTACGGCTCGAGCCCCGATGCCAAGCTCGTCGAACAGACGCGCGACGCCTCGCGCGAAACCGCCAAGATGTTCGAGACCGTCGATTTTCCGACCGCGGCCGCGCGCTATGCTGACGGCGCCACGCGCCAGACCCACAAATACAAGGACCCGCGCGGCTTTGCCGAGTTCGCCAAGATGCTGGCGGAGCATTCCCCGGTCGGCCACGCCATGACCATGCGCGAAGTGCAGGCCAAGCGCCCGACCTTGTGGGACATTCAGGACGACCTGAAGAAATTCAAGCTGCCGCTTCTGGTACTGGTCGGCGACGAGGACGACTGGTGCCTGGAAGCCAGTGTCTTCATCAAGCGCACGGTGCCGACCGCGGGCCTCGTCGTGATCCCGCGCTCCGGCCATACCATTACCAGCGAGGAGCCGGCGGCCTTCAATGCGGCGCTCGCCGACCTGATCGCCAATGCCGAGGCGGGCAAGTGGATGTCGCACCGCGCCCCGTAAATTCGAAATAGTAGCAATCGCGCAGTTCAACGGAGATCGATGATGGACCTTAAACTCAATGGCAAGACCGCGCTGGTGACCGGCGGTTCGGAAGGTATCGGCAAGGGGATCGCGCTGGCGCTGGCCAAGGAAGGCGTCGATGTCGCGATCTGCGCGCGCCGCATGGAGCCGCTCAAGGCGGCCGCCGACGAGATCGCCAAGGCAACCGGCCGCAAGATCGTGCCGATCACGGCCGATCTGCGCTCCGACAAGGACGCCAAGAATTTTGTCGAGCAGGGCCACAAGGCGCTCGGCCGCATCGATATCATGATCAACAATGCCGGCTCCGCTGCCGGCGGCGTGATCGAGCATTTGACGGAAGACGACTGGGAAAAGGGCCTGCAGCTCAAGTTCATGGGCTACGTGCGCTGCCTGCGTTACGTGCTGCCGATCATGCGCGCCCAGGGCGGCGGCCGGGTCGTCAACCTCATCGGCAATGACGGCGTGAAGCCGTCCTACTGGGAAATCTGCCCCGGCGCGGCCAATGCCGCCGGCCAGAATCTCACGCTGTCGCTCGCCGGCCAGTACGGCAAGGAGAACATCTCGTTCGTGGCCGTCAATCCGGGTCCGGTGCGCACCGAGCGCTGGGCCGGTCTCGTCGATGCCATGTCGCGCGACATGAAAATTTCGCGCGAGGAGGCCGACAAGCTGGCGCCGGCCTCGATTCCGCTCGGCCGTATCGCCGAGGTTGAGGAAGTGGCCAACCTCGTCACGATGCTGGCATCGCCGACGATGCACATGGTCAACGGCACCATGATCGAAATCGACGGTGGCCAGGACAAGGCGCTGATGGACAAATTCCGCGACAAGCCGCGCGGCTGATCGCGACCTTCTTTGAATTCATGCCGGGACGTTTGCTTGACAGGGTGGAAAGGCAGTCGGACTATTTGGAACACTGAAAAATCGTCCGATTGAGGAATCACGAATTGTCGAATTTGCGGCGTCTGATCCCGGGCGTCGCCACGCATGGAGTCGCACGATGAAAGCCAAGCATTATCTGACGTCGCTCGCCTTCGTCCTCGCCGCCGGATTGAGCTTCCCGGCGGTCGCTCAGGACACGATCAAGATCGGTGAACTGAACAGTTACAAGTCGCAGCCCGCCTTCCTCGATCCCTACAAGAAGGGCATGGAATTGGCGCTCGAGGAGGTCAACGCCAAGGGCGGCGTCAACGGCAAGAAGATCGAGTTGATCATCCGCGACGACGGCGGCAATCCCGGCGAAGCGGTTCGCGTCGCCGAGGAACTGGTGACGCGCGAAGGCGTGTCGATGATCGCCGGCACCTTCCTGTCGCATATCGGTCTCGCCGTCACGAACTTCGCCGGCCAGAAGAAGGTCTTCTTCCTCGCCGCCGAGCCGCTCACCGACAAGATCACCTGGGAGAACGGCAACAAGTATACCTACCGCCTGCGCGCGACGACCTACATGCAGACGGCGATGCTGATGCCGGCCGCGGTCGCCGCCAAGAAGAAGCGCTGGGCGCTGGTCTATCCGAACTTCGAGTACGGTCAGTCGGCCGCGGCGAACTTCAAGGCCATGCTGAAGAAGGCACAGCCGGACGTCGAGTTCGTCACCGAGCAGGCGCCGCCGCTCGGCAAGGTCGATGCCGGCGCCGTGGCGCAGGCGATCGATGACGCCAAGCCGGACGCCATCTTCAACGTGCTGTTCGGACCCGACCTCGCCAAGTTCGTGCGCGAAGGCAACACCCGCGGCGTGTTCAAGGACCGCACCGTGATCAGCCTCCTGTCGGGCGAGCCGGAATATCTCGATCCGCTCGGCGCTGAAGCCCCGGTCGGCTGGATCGTCACCGGTTATCCGTGGGACAAGATCAAGACGCCGGAACACGTCGCCTTCCTCACGGCCTACCAGAAGAAGTTCAACGACTATCCGCGTCTCGGCTCCATCGTCGGCTACACCACCATCAAGTCGATCGCCGCGGGTCTCGCCAAGACCAAGGGCCTCGACGCCGACTCTCTGGTCGAAGCCTTCAAGGGCCTCTATGTCCAGAGCCCGTTCGGTCCGTTCCAGTATCGCGCCAGCGATCATCAGGCGACGATGGGTGCTTATGTCGGCAAGATCGCGCTCGAAAAGGGCAAGGGCACGATGGAAGACTTCAAGTATGTCGACGGCGCGTCCGTTCTGCCGAGCGACGAGGAAGTCAAGAAGCTGCGCCCGGCGTCAGCGAACTGAACTCTTCTTATCCCTCCCCGTCTTCGGGGAGGGTGGTCGGCGTAGCCGACCGGGTGGGGCGGATTGATGTTCGGCCCCACCCGGCTGCTCGCTTCTCTCGCAGCCACCCTCCCCTTTCAGGGGAGGGATAAGTGAAGCCATGACCCTCGACGCTTTTCTCTTTCAGGCCCTCAACGGCCTCTCCACGGCATCCGGCCTGTTCTTCATTGCGGCCGGGCTGTCGCTGATTTTTGGCGTCACACGTATCGTCAATATCGCGCACGGGTCCCTCTACATGCTGGGGACCTATATTGCCTACACGCTGGCGACCAAGATCGGCGGCGCCCTGGGTTTCTGGGGCGGCATCGTTCTGACTGCGCTGTTCGTCGGCGTGATCGGCGCCGCGATCGAGATGCTGCTGTTGCGGCGTATCTATCGCGCGCCCGAGCTGTTCCAGTTGCTGGCAACCTTCGCGCTGGTGCTGATGTTCAACGACATGACGTTGTGGCTGTGGGGACCGGAAGACTTGCTCGGTCCGCGCGCGCCCGGGCTCGCCGGCGCGATCGAAGTTTTCGGCCGCAAACTACCCAGCTACGATCTGTTCCTGATCTTCATCGCTCCGGCGGTCCTGCTGCTGCTGCACTTCGCCCTCGCCAGGACGCGCTTTGGCCGCCTCATCCGCGCCGCGACGCAGGACCGCGAGATGGTCGGCGCGCTCGGCGTCAATCAGGCGGTGCTGTTCACGTCGGTATTCGCACTCGGCTCGATGCTGGCCGGCCTCGGCGGCGCGCTCCAGGTGGCGCGCGAGCCGGCCAATCTTGCGACCGATCTGGTCGCCATCGGCGATGCTTTCGTCGTTGTCGTGGTCGGCGGCATGGGCTCGATCACCGGCGCCTATCTCGCCGCGATTATCATCGCCGAGGTCAAGGCGCTGTGCATCGCCATTGGGGTCGTCGATCTCGGCTTCGTCCAGTTCAACGCCTCGAAATTCACTCTGGTGGCCGAATTCATCGTGATGGCCATCGTGCTGATCGCGCGGCCTTACGGCCTGCTCGGCAAGCCCCAGGGCAATGTGCGCTCGGTCGCCGAGCCGGAGGAGCCGATCCGTCCGGCGGCGCCGATACTGAAAATCCTTGGCGCCGTCGTCCTCGTGCTGCTGCTGTCGCTGCCGGTCTTGGCGCAAAGCTCGCCCTACCTGATGGTGCTGGCGACCGATGTCCTGATCGCGGTGATCTTCGCCACCTCGCTGCACTTCATCATGGGGCCGGGCGGCATGCACTCCTTCGGCCACGCCGCCTATTTCGGCCTCGGCGCCTACGGCGCGGCATTGCTGGTGAAGACTGCCGGTTTCCCGATGCTGGCGGCGCTAGTGGCCGCGCCCGCCGTCGCGCTGCTCGGCGCGCTGCTGTTCGGCTGGTTTGCGGTGCGTTTGTCCGGCGTCTATCTCGCCATGCTGACGCTGGCCTTCGCGCAAATCGTCTGGGCCGCCGTGTTCCAGTGGGAGACCTTCACCGGTGGCTCCAACGGCGTCATCGGCGTATGGCCGACCGCGCCGTTCAACAAGGCCTGGGTCTATTACCTGCTGGCGCTGACGCTCGCCGTGATCTCGGTGCTGCTGCTGCGCCGCTTCCTGTTCGCGCCGTTCGGTTACGCCATGCGCGCCGGCCGGGACTCGCCGTTGCGCGCCGAAGCCATCGGCATCGACGTCAAACGCATCCACTGGTTCGGCTTCGCCATTGCCGGCTGCATCTGCGGCGTTGCCGGCGGCCTATTCGCTTTCGCCAAGGGCTCGATCTCGCCGGAAGCGATCGCGGTCGGACGCTCCATCGACGGCCTCGTCATGGTGCTGCTCGGCGGCATCCAGACCTTGGTTGGTCCGATCGTCGGCGCCTCGGTATTCGCCTTGTTGCAGGATACGGTGATGCGCCAGACCGAATACTGGCGCGCGCTGCTCGGCTGCGTGATCCTCTTTCTGGTGCTTGCCTTCCCGCAGGGCATCGCCGGGGCATTCTCTGTCCTGTGGCGCCGCACCGAGAGCAAGTCGGGAGGCCGCGCATGAGCGTCCTCACCGTCAACTCGCTTGGCAAGTCCTTCGGCGGCGTGCGCGCCGTCGAGAACGTCTCGTTTGCGATCGGCAAGGGGGAGTTCCTCGCGCTGATCGGGCCTAACGGCGCCGGCAAATCGACCACCTTCAACATGATCAACGGGCAACTCGCGCCCGATACCGGCGAGATACTGATCGGCGACCGAAGCATCGCGGGGATGGCGCCGCGCGATATCTGGCGGCTTGGCGTCGGCCGCACCTTCCAGGTCGCCGCCACCTTCGGTTCGATGACGGTGGTCGAGAACGTGCAGATGGCGTTGATCTCGCATGCCAGCCGCCTGCTCAATCTGTGGCGGCCGGCAGCCTCGCTGTATCGCGAGCGCGCCATCGAACTGCTGGCGCAGGTCGGCATGGCGGATGCCGCCGACCGGCCGAGCCGCGAGCTCGCCTATGGCGACGTCAAGCGCATAGAGCTCGCAATTGCGCTCGCCAACGATCCGCAACTGCTGCTGATGGACGAACCGACCGCCGGCATGGCGCCGCGCGAGCGCAACGAGCTCATCAAGCTGGTCAAGCAACTCGTCATCGAGCGCGGCATATCGGTGCTGTTCACCGAGCATTCCATGGACGTGGTGTTCTCCTACGCCGACCGCATCATCGTTCTGGCGCGCGGTCGGCTGATCGCCGACGGCGATGCCGCCGCCATCCGCGACAATGCCAAGGTGCAGGAGGTCTATTTCGGCACCGGCAAGACATTCCAGGAGGCATCGTCATGAGCGAGCCGATGCTCTCCGTCGATGGGTTGAAGGCTTGGTACGGCGCCGCGCAGATTCTGCACGACGTGGCGTTCAATGTCGGCCGCGGCGAGGTGGTGGCACTGATGGGTCGCAACGGCGCCGGCAAGACCACGACCATGAAGGCGCTGATGGGACTGGTTTCGCGCCGCGGCGCGGTGCGTTTCAACAGCTCCGATATTTCGGGGCTGCGACCGTTCGAGATCGCGCGGCGGGGTCTCGGCTTTACGCCGGAGGACCGCCGCATCTTCTCCGAACTGACGGTGCTGGAAAATCTCGACATCGGCCGCCAGCCGCCGCGCCAATTCCCGGACGGTCAGCCGGCGCCGGTATGGACGCCGCAGCGGCTGTTCGAATTGTTTCCCAATCTCGGCGAGATGCCGAACCGGCCCGGCGGCCGCATGAGCGGCGGCGAGCAGCAGATGCTGACCGTGGCGCGCACGCTCATGGGCAACCCGCTAATGGTCCTGCTCGACGAGCCGTCGGAGGGCGTCGCCCCGCTGATCGTCGAGCAGATGGCCAACACCATCATCGAGCTGAAGAAGGAAGGGCTGTCGATCCTGCTCTCGGAGCAGAACATCCACTTCGCCCGCCTGGTCTCGGACCGCGTCTATGTGCTGGAAAAGGGCGAGATCCACTGGCAGGGCACCATGGCCGAGCTGTCCGGCAACCTCGAGATTCAGCGCGCCTATCTCACCGTCTGACGGCGATAACCGGGGGAAAAGGCTTTCGCTCGGGCGATTTCCCGGCCATGATTCGATAAAAGCGATAGGTCCGGGTTGGGTTCAATTATGACGCGCAGCAAGCTGAAGATCGCCGGCGGGGCGGAGGAGGCGGCGTCGGGCGGCTACGTGCTCGACGAGCAGGTCGGCTTCCTGATGCGCATCGCCACCCAGCGCCACACCTCGATCTTCACCGCCAATATGGTCGAGGGGCTGACGCAGACGCAGTTCGCGGCACTGGCCAAACTCTATGAGACGGGTCCCTCGTCGCAGAATCAGCTCGGCCGCCTGATCTATCTCGACGCCGCCACCATCAAGGGCGTGGTCGACCGCCTGTCGGTCCGCGGCTTCGTCACTGCGCTCAGCGATCCGAAGGACCGCCGGCGTCGCGCCGTGACGCTCACCGACGAGGGCCGCCGCGTCACTGAAGCCGCGCTCAAGGTAGCGGCGAAGATCACGACTCAGACGCTGGCGCCGCTGACGGCGACCGAGCAGCGCACGATTGCGACGCTGCTGAAGAAGCTGGGGTAGCTTTTCTGTCATCACCGGGCTTGTCCCGGTGATCCCGCTTAGGCGGGCACGGTGCATCCTTAAGCGGGATGGCCGGGTCAAGCCCGGCCATGACAGTGCTTCAAAAGCCATACAGCTTCGCCGGATTATCGACCAGGATCTTCTGCCGCGTCTTCTCGTCCGGCACCCAGTCGAGCAGCATGTCGAGTGTCCAGGCATCCTTCGGCGTCTTCGCGCCGGCCATGGGGTAGGGCCAGTTCGACGCCCACAGCCCGCGATCCGGCGCGGCCTTCACCAGCAGCTTCGCCAGTTTGCCGACATCGTCGTAGTACGGCGGGCCGAGCTTCGAGGTCTCGTACGGCGCGGCGAGCTTGTACCAGACCTTGCCGGTCTCGATGAGCCGCAGCAGCGCCTTGAAGCCGGGATGATCGGGCTCGACCGGCTCGATAAATTTTCCCTGGTGGTCGATGGTCACGGTGGTCGGCAGGGCTTTAAGCCGCGTTTCGTGATCGGCGAGTTCGCGGCCATCGCATTGAAAGTTGATGGTCCAGCCGAACGGCGCGACGCGCGCCGCCATGGTTTCGAGCGATGCCAAAGGCAGTGGCGCGCCGGCCAGCATGAAGAAGCGGATGCCGCGCACGCCGAGTTTGGTGAGGTGGTCGAGTTCTTCGTCGGTGATGGTCTCGTCGACGACGACGATGCCGCGGGCGCGAGATGGTCCCATCGTCGCCATGTCGCGCAGCAGCAGCCGGTTGTCCTTGCCGTAGGCCGAGGCCTGCACCAGCACGGTGCGCTCGATGCCCATCTTGGCGCACATTTTCAGATAGTCGCCGACCGCGGCATCCGGCGGCGTCACTACCGCCGTCGGCGCTGTGGGAAAGGTATGGTCGTAAGTATGGATATGGCAGTCGCAGGTGCCGGCCGGCGCCTTCAACTGCGGCACGCTGTCGTCGCTCATCGCCGCTCCTCCCGATGCTTCCTGTCGGAAGCTTTTATTTTTTCTTGCAGATGGCGCGGAGGCGTTGCGGCGTCACCGGCAGAGTGACGATCGCGCCCGGCATTTGCAGGGCGTCATCTATAGCAGAGGCAATGACCGCGCCAACAGGGTTGGTGCCGCCTTCGCCGGCGCCCTTGAGACCGAGCGAATTGAGCGGGCTCGGCGCGTCCTCTGTAATCAGGATCGAAGACTCCGGCACCTCATGCGCGGTCGGCATCAGATAATCGGCGAAGGTCACGGACAAAGGCTCGCCGCCCTCGTCATAAAGAAACTCCTCGAACAGCGCGCCGCCGATGCCTTGCGCCAGCCCGCCGGCAATCTGGCCTTCGACCAGCATCGGATTGACCGCCTTGCCGACATCGTAGGCCATCACATATTTCTCGATCGCGACGCCGCCGGTCTCGGCATCGACGCGCACCACGGCGACATGGACGCCGTAGGGATAGACCATGTGCTTTGACTCGAAGGTGTCCTCCGCGACCAGTTCGCCGGGTTTGGCTTTGGCCAGGTCGGCGAGCTTCATCGAGGGGCCGGGTGCGCCGCCGATGCGGACGATTTCGCCATCGACGATGTCGAGTTGCGTCGATTCGGCCTGCATCAGTTCGGCGGCGAGGGTCAGCGCCTGCGCACGCAGCTTGGTCGCGGCACGTTTGGTCGCCTCGCCGGTCATCACCGTGACCCTGGAGGCAAAAGCCCCGAGGCCGCGGCCGATGCGGTCGGTCTGGCCGTGAATGACGCCGACGGTCGTGTAATCGACGCCGAGCGTTTCGGCACAGATCTGCGCCATTGCCGTCTCGACGCCCTGGCCGACCGAGGCCGCGCCGGTGACGAGCTCGATGCTGCCGTCATTCTTCACCTCGACGCGCACATCATCGAACGGGCCGAGACCGCTCTTTTCGACGAACATGGCGACGCCGGCGCCGACCTTTTCGCCCTTGGCGCGGCGCCGAGTGATGTCCTGCTGCAGCGCCGCCCAGCCAGCGCGGTCCAAGGCCTTGTCGAGCAGCAGGCCGTAATCGCCGGAGTCGTAGACAATATGCGTGCCCAGGGTCTCGAGGCCCAGCGCGTAAGGCATCGCGCTTTTCGGCAGCAGGTTGCGCTTGCGAATTTCAGCCTTGTCGATGCCGACATTGGCGGCGATGGCGTCGAGCAGGCGCTCGCGCACGAAGGTCGACTCATAGCGGCCCGGGGCGCGATAGGTGCCGCACGGCGTCTTGTTGGTCAGGCGAATGTGAGCGGTGGCGCGATAGGCCGGGACGCGGTAGGGGCCCGGCAGCATCGCCGCGGCGAGATCCGGCACGGTCGCGGCATGGGTGCGCATATAGGCGCCGTTGTCGTGGAAGAATTCGTCGTCGATGGCGAGGATGCGGCCCTGGCGGTCAATGGCGGCGCGGATGCGATGCGTCTGCTGCCGCGAGTGATTGGCGCTGATCAGGTGTTCACGCCGGTCCTCGATCCACTTGATCGGCTTTTTGAAATGCAGCGCGGCGGCGCAGACGATGACGTCTTCGGGATAGATTTCGCCGCGAATGCCGAAGCCGCCGCCGACATGGCCTTCGAAGAGCTGGAGGTCGTCGCGGGTGCGGCCGAGCATGCGGCCCATCGTGTCGCGATTCCAGTGCGGCACCTTCGCCGCGCCGTGCATTTCCAGCCGGCCGAGCGCCTCGTTGTAATAGCCGATGGCGCCGCGCGTCTCCAAAGGCACGCCGGAATGGCGGCCGACCGACAGTTCGAGCGTAACGATGGTGTCCGCGGCCTTGAAGGCGGCGTCGACGTCGCCGTACCCTTTGCGGAGAATGTCGGGCTCGGTGCTCTTCGTATCGTCGAACGGTCCCGGCTCGTCGGTCGCATTCATCACCGGCGGCAGCGGCTCGATATCGACTTCGACGGCGTCGGCGGCGTCCTCGGCAATGTAGGCATTGTCGGCGAAGACGACCGCGACCGGCTCGCCGACATAGCGCACAGTGTCGGATGCCATTACGCGCTGCTGGTATGGTTCCAGCGCCTTGAGGCCCGTGAGGCGGAACGGGATCGGTGGAATATGCGCGACGTCGGCAAAGGTCCACACCGCGTGCACGCCATCCATCGCGATCGCGGCCGACGCGTCGATGCCCTTTAGCCGGCCATGCGCGATCGGCGAGCGCACCACGCGCATCGCCCACTGGGCGGGGAAATTCACATCGGCGGCGAAGCGGCCTTGGCCGGTCAGCAGCGTGCGGTCTTCCAGGCGCGGCACGGAGCGGCCGATGAATGTCTGCTTTTTCTCAGCCATGGCGAAACGCCGGCATCACTTTCTCATCTCTTGCGCGGCGGCGCGCACGGACTTGATGATGTTCTGATAGCCGGTGCAGCGACACAGGTTCGACGACAGCACGTCGATCAGCGCCTCGTCGCTGATGTCGGGTTCGCGTTCCAGCACGCCGACCGCCAGCATCAGGAAGCCCGGCGTGCAGAAGCCGCATTGCAGGCCGTGGTTGTCCATGAAGGCCTGCTGCATCGGATGCAGCTTGTCGCCGTCCGCCAGACCCTCGACGGTGCGGATTTGCTTGCCTTCGGCCTGCACCGCGAACATCAGGCAGGAGCGCACCGGTGCGTCATCGACGATGACGGTGCAGGCGCCGCACACGCCGTGCTCGCAGCCGATATGCGTGCCGGTCTGGCCGCAATCCTCGCGGATCGCATCGGCCAAGGTGCGCCGCGGCTCGACGGATATCGCGTGATCCTTGCCGTTGATCGTCAGGGTGATGGCGGTTTTGTCGGTCATGATGCTCTCTCGGCATTGCGCAGCAGCGCGCGGATGCGCTGCGGCGTGGCCGGAATGGTGTCGATCTCGACGTTGAACGGTGTCAGCGCGTCGTTGATGGCGTTCACGACGGCGGCCGGCGGCCCGATGGTGCCGCCTTCGCCGAGGCCCTTGGCCTTGGTGATCGACTGCGTCGACGGCGTTTCCATGTGATGCAGTTCGATGGGCGGAATTTCATGCGCGGTCGGCGGCATGAAGTCGGCGAGGTTGGCGGTGAGGATCGCGCCGCTCTCGTCGTAGATGATCTCTTCCAGCAGCGCGTTGCCGATGCCCTGCGCGACACCGCCATGCACCTGGCCGTCGGCGATCATCGGATTGATGATGCGGCCGGCATCTTCGGCGACCAGATAGCGCTCGACCTTGACGTGACCGGTCTCGGCATCGAGCCGCACAATGGCGACGTGGCAGGCATTGGAGAAGGTGCCGGGCGGATCGTAGGTACCGCTCTCGGTCAGGCCCGGCTCGATCTCGCCCTTGAACCGGTGCGTCTGCGTATAGGCTTCGCGCGCCATGGCAGCGACCGTCACTTCGCGATCGGTGCCGGCGACCTTGGCCTTGCCGTCTTCCAGCACGATGTCGGTCTCGGCCGCTTCCAGCATGTGGCCGGCGATCTTCAACAGCTTGGCCCGGATCTTCCGTGCCGCGATCAGCGTCGCGCCGCCGGAAATCACCAGCGAGCGGCTGGCGAAGGTGCCCCAGCCGTAAGGCGCCGTGTCGGTATCGCCGTGCACGACCTTGATCATCTGCGGCGGCACGCCGATCTCTTCGGCTATGATCTGCGCCAACGTGGTGCGCAGGCCTTGGCCGTGCGGCGAGGAGCCGATCCGCGCTTCGACGAAACCCGAGGGATCGACGGTGATATGCACCGTTTCCCAGCCGGGGGTGATCGCCATGCCGCGCGCGGCAAAGGCGGGCGAACCATAGCCGGTGCGCTCGGAGAAGGTGGCAAAGCCGATGCCGAGATATTCGCCCTTGTCGCGCGCCAGTTGCTGGCGGGCGCGGAAGGCCGGCACGTTGATGGCCTCGACCGCCGTCTCCATGGTCTCGCGATAGCTGGCCTCGTCGTATTCGAGGCCCATCGCCGACTTGTAGGGAAACTGCGTGATCAGGTTCTTGCGGCGGATATCGAGCGGATCGATGGCGAAGGCTTTTGCGGCCTTGTCCATCAACCGCTCCAGCGTGAAGGTGATCGAGGGGCGCGACACGCCACGATAGGCGCCCATCGTGCAGGTGTTGGTGACCACGGCGCGGGCAAGGCATTCGTATTGTTGCACGTCATAAGGGCCCGGCATTTCCGCCATGGCCATCAACGGCTCCATGCCGCAGGTGGTCGGGAAGCAGGAATAGGCGCCGGTATTGGCGAGCACATCGGCGCGCAGCGCGAGAAGTTTGGCATTCGTGTCGAAGGCGCCTTCCAGCGTTATGTACTGATCCCGGGAGTGAAACGACGCGATCAGATTTTCGCGGCGGTCCTCGGTCCAGGCGACGGATGATTTGAGGTGCCGCGCCAGCCAGGCGATGAGCACGTACTCTACGCACAAGGACATCTTCTGGCCAAAGCCGCCGCCGACATCGGGCGCGATCACGCGTAAATCGGATTCCGGCATGCCAAGGCAGTCGGCGATCGCGGTGCGCACCAGATGCGGCATCTGCGTGGTGCAGTGGAGCGTGATGCGGCCGGTCGCGGCATCGTAGGCGGCGTGCGCGGCGCGGGCTTCCATCGGCGTGGCGTTCTGCCGGTTGGAGCGGGCATCGCAGCGCACGATCTTCGCGGCGCTGGCCCACACATCGTCAAAACCCGGCGTCTTGACCTCGGCCTTGACGATGACATTGCCAGGTATGCCGGCATGAAGCTGCGGCGCGCCTTCGGCGACAGCGGCGCGGCCGTCGACCAGCGCAGCGGCGTCCTCGATATCGATCTCGACGAGGTCGGCGATGTCCTCGGCGTCTTCTTCTGTCGCGGCAACAACGGCGGCTACGGCTTCGCCGACAAACCGCACTTCGCCCTCGGCCAGGATCGGCTGGCCGACCGGCTTGTAATTGAATTTGTGCAGCATCGGCGTGATCTTCTTCACGCCTTCGATGTCGGCGGCGGTGATCACCATGGCGCCGTCCGGCGCGGTGATGCTTTTGATCTTGCCGGCGGCGTTGGGGCTGCGCACGAAGCGCACCCAGTGCGCCGCGGGCAGATCGGCGGTGAAGCGGCCGCGGCCCTGCACCAAGGCCGGGTCTTCCAACCGCCTGATCGAGCGGCCGACCCACTTCATGCCGTCGTCACCGGAGCCTTTGGTGTGGGCGCTCATGTCAGCGAATGCTCCAGCGCGCGGCGCACGACCACTTTCACCAGGTCGCGACGATACTCGGCGTCGGTCTGGTGATCCTCGAGCGGCTCGATCGCGGTGCTCGCGGCTTCGCCGGCGGCGCGGAAGGCAGCATCGGCCGGCGCCTTGCCGTTGAGTTCGGCTTCTGCATCCGGAATACGGCGCGGCGAGGCTTCGGCGCCGCCGAGACCGACATGCGCATCGACGATCCTGCCGCCGTCGAGCCGATAAGTGACGAGCGAGGCCGACATGGCGAAGTCGCCGGCGCGACGGTTGAATTCGTAAAAACCGAACTTCCCGTCGGTGGGCAGCAGCGGCAGCCGCACCTCGGCGAGCAGTTCATCTTCCTTGAGGTTGGTCGACATGATGCCGTCGAAGAAATCGGAGGCCTTGATCTCGCGCGCGCCTTTCACGCTCTTGGCCACCATCACGGCGTCGAGCGTTGCCGCGGTCAGGCACCATTCCGACGACGGATCGGCATGCGCCAGGCTGCCGCAAAACGTGCCGCGCATGCGGATCGGATAATGGGCGATGTGGCGCGCGACGTAAGCGAGCAGGGCGCCGAGCGGATTGGCGGTGACAGGTTTGTGGAACGCGGCATGGTGCACCCGTGCGCCGATGGTCAGCGTCTTGCCGTCGTCGACGAGCTTGTCGAGCCCTTCAACCTCGTTGATGTCGACGAGATGCGTCGGCTTGGCCAGCCGGAACGCCATGATCGGCACCAGGCTCTGTCCGCCGGCGAGAATGCGGCCGTCTTCGCTGGCTACTTCGGCGAGGGTTGCAAGCGCCTCGTCGAGCGTGCGGGGCACATGGCGGACAAAGGGCGCGGGCTTCATGCCAGATCTTCCTGCCGGGTCTTGCTGTCAGGTCTTCCTTCACGCGATGCGGTCCGGAAAATCTACCCGCTTTTCCGAAGATCGCGCGTTCCGAGATTGTATGTATGCTAATGATCGGCCCGGCAGAGTCAACGCTTCGCCCGGGCCGAAACCTACCAGGATAGGCCGTGCAGGCGCTCGAACGCATCGCGGACAGCCGGCGCCAGCCGCGCCGGGCCGAGGTCGTCCATCAGGCCGTGCCAGGCGTCGGCGGTATTCACCAGAACGTCGGTCAAGGCGTTTCCGGGCAGATTCCGCGCGAAGCGGGTAGCGCCCTCGGAATAAAATATCGCGAACAAGGCGAAGGCGACCAGCATTGCGGCCGTGGCCTTCCGCGCGTTCGCGGTGCTGGCGCCGTTCTCAGGGTTGGCATCGTTCGTGGCCATCGGCGGCTCCTAGAACTGGAAATAGATGAACGGCGCCACGCCTTCCGGCCCGATAACGGCGATGCCGAGCAGGCCGAAACCGAGCAGCAGTCCAAGCGCCGGCCCGGACCAGCCGCCAATGCGCTCGGCAATACGCTCCATGCCGCCGCCGGGCATGAAATGCACGCCGATCGAGGCGACAGTGAGCGCGGCGATGAACGGCGTCGTCAGCTCGGCGCCGCCGCCGGCCGTGACCATGGCGCGAAAATACTCGGCCGCGGTCGAGAGGTCAGGACTGCGGAAGAAGATCGCTGCCAAAGTGAACAGATGAAAGGTGATGAACCAGCCGATGAAGGCCGGAGCGAAGGCCGCCAGCGGCGTCGGCGTCAACCGGCCCGTGGTCACGGCCGCGCCGGCCGGCGCCAGGCGCAGGCGCGACATCTGCCAGTCATGCCAACGCGTCTTGATCGTCCGCTCGATCACCAGCGCGCTGCCGTGGATCGCGCCCCATATGACGAAGGTCCAGTTGGCGCCATGCCACAGGCCGCCGATCAGCATGGTGAGAAAGACGTTGCGGTACATGCGCCAGCCGGCGTCGCGCTTGTCGCCGCGCAGCGGCCGGTAGACGTAGTCGCGCAGCCAGGTCGACAGCGAAATATGCCAGCGCTGCCAGAGCTGCTGCAGCGAGGTGGTGCCGAACGGCCGGTCGAAGTTCTTGCGGAAGCGGTAGCCGAGCAACGCCGCGGCGCCGATGGCGATGTCGCTGTAGGCCGAGAAGTCGCAATAGACCTGAACGACATAAGCGTAATGCGCGGCGACAAGATCGGTGCTCGTTGCCTGTGACGGGTTTGAAAAGACCGGGTCGATCAGATCGACCGCCAGATAGTGAGCGATCACCGTCTTTTTCAGCATGCCGTTGAGGATCAGCAGGAAGCCGGTGGCGACCGCGGTGCCGGTCAGCATCGGCGTCTTGTCGAGCTGCGGCAGAAAGTGCGAGGCGCGGACGATGGGCCCAGCGACGAGTTGCGGGAAGAACGAGATGTAGAGCGCCATGTCGATCGGCGAAGCCACCGGTTTGATCTGCCGGCGGTAGACGTCGACGACGTAGGAGATGCCCTGGAAGGTGAAGAACGAAATGCCGATCGGCAGGATGATCTCGAGGAACGGCATGTCGCGCTGGATGCCGAGGGCGATCGTAAGGTCCGTCAGGCTGTCCATGAAGAAATTGTAGTACTTGAAATAGCCGAGCAGCCCGATATTGGCCGCGGTGGCCAAGGCTACGAGACGATAGCGCGCCGTCTCGTTGCTGCTGCCGGCGATCAGCAGGCCCGCCGCCCAGTTGAACAGTGACGAGCCCGCGAGAAGCGCCATGAAGCGCCAGTCCCAGTAGCCGTAGAAGAAATAGCTGGCCGCCAGCAGGAAGAGTTTTCGCGCCTCAAGCTGCGTGCGCAGCGCCCAGGCCGTGACGAACACGACGAGAAAGAAGGAGGCGAATTCGGGCGTCGGGAACAGCATGGCCGCGCACTTTCAATTGACGGCGGCGATCAACGCAGCCCGATGGCCCTCGACACATAGTCGGCGAAAACGCGCCGGCCATCCTCGGTGAAATGCATGCCGTCGTCCTTGCGGATCTGACGTTTCACGCCTTCGAGGCTCATGCCGAACGAGGAATAGGCGCTGTCCTTGCTGCGGAATTTACCCCAGATGTCGACGTATCGGAGCTTCCGCTTGGCCGCCTCGCGCTTATAGATCGCGTTCATGGCGCGGTAGCCGAGGCCAAGCTTGTCCGAGCGCACATCGGGAAGGCCGACCCAGTACAGCTTGCCGCGCGACTTGCCGATCGTGTCCATGAAATGGCCGACACGCCGGGCATATTCGGCGCGCCATTCCTTGGTCAGGGGATCGAGCCTGCGGCCGTCGACGCGGATCGGTTGATGGTCGTTGCCGCCCAGCACGATGACGACGACGTTGGCGTCGCCGTGGCGCAGCGCGTTCTGAACCGTGCCGTTCCAGTTGAAGTAGTCGGTGCGGACAAGACCGGTGGCGAATTGGGTGAGCTTGATCACGCGCACCGGCTTGCCTGCGAAGTTGTCCTCCATGCCGTTGGCCAAATCGTTGGCGAGCGAGTCGCCGACCACGGCCACGCTGACTGGCCGCGCGTCGGCGGGTGTCGCATGAATGAGATTGAATGCCAGAACGGCAAAACAAGCGATGCGCAGAGAAAACATGCCGCACCTCCCCCTGTCTGTGTGTGCCTCCGAGTTCGTCGCCCGCGGGAAAGGTAGCGGTCTAAAAATTGCGTATAAACTTAACGGTGTTGCTTAACGCCCCTATGCTTAATCGCGATCGGTGCCGGTGGCGCGGGCCTATGTGCGCATGCATCGCGCGATGCGGCATGCTGTCGGCAAAAGTTCCTTCGCCGTTTTTTTGTTGACGCGTCTTTTGCCCCGCGCCCGTTCATTTGCGGCGTCACGCCGGCTTGAGCGGGCTAGTGCGAATTTTTCTTCGGCTTCGGCTTGGGCGGCGAGGTGACGACGACGTCGGCGGTGCCGTCACCGTCGATGTCCTGGTTGCCGGTCGTCACACCACCTTGCGTCGTCTTTTTCGGGCCGGATTTTCGGGCGACGTGGTGCTTCGACCTCGGAGCGGCCTCCGCCATCGGGGCGACGACGAGGCCGAGTGCGACAAGGCCGGTCAATATCAGGATGCTGGCGCGTTTCAAGCGGGACCTCCAGTTCTTGTTACTTCCGGCCGCCGAAGTTCGGCTTCCGCTTTTCCATGAAGGCGCGCACGCCTTCGGCATAATCCGGTGACATGACCGCTTCGCGCTGCAGGTCGCGCTCGAGGTCGAGCTGCTCGTCGAAGCTGTTGGTGGCCGAGGCATCGAGCGCGCGCTTGATCAGCGCCAGCCCTCGCGTCGGCGCGGTCGCGAATTGTTCGCACAATGCGGTGGCTTCCGGCATCAGTTGCTCGTCGTCGACGCAGCGCCAGATCATGCCCATTTCGGCGGCGCGCTCGGCCGGCACCGGTTGCGCGGTGAGCATCAGCGCGCGGGCGCGCGCTTCGCCGATCAGGCGCGGCAGGATGTAGGTGCCGCCGGAATCCGGAATGAGGCCGATGCGGGCGAAGGATTGCGTGAACGTCGCGGAGCGCGCGGCGATGACGATGTCGCAGGCCAGCGCCACATTGGCGCCGGCGCCGGCGGCGACGCCATTGACGGCGCCGACGACCGGGAAAGCCAGCCCTCGCAGCCGCCGCACCAGCGGATTGTAATATTTTTCCAGCGATTCACGCGGCACTGGCTTTTCGCCGGGCTTGAGCAGGCGGTCGCTGAGATCCTGTCCCGAGCAAAAGGCACGGCCGGCGCCGGTGAGGAGGAGGGCGCGGCAGTCGTCGGCGTCTTCGGCGTCGTCGATGGCGTCGCGGAGGGCTTCGTGCATCGCGTCGTTGAAGGCATTGAGCCGGTCAGGACGATTGAGCGTGATGACGCGGTAGCCGGCCTGGCGCTGCACGAGAATGGATGGTTCGGACATGATTATTTCTTAAGGATGGCTACTTCTTGAGGAAAGAGTCGAGGGTGGCGGTCTCGCGGCTATCGCCGGCAACATCGGCGGCGATCTCTTCATAGAACCGGGCCGCGGCGGTGAACATCGCGCCTTCGGGGCGTTCGGCGCCGACGAAGCCGGCGATCTCGTCGAGCTCCGCGACCCAGCGATAAGCCTTGCCATACATCGGCGGTACCATGCGCTCGAAAAAACGCAGCAGTTCCGGCTGGCTTTCGGTCAGCTCGGCTTTCAGCGCCTGGGCCGAACCGCCGCGCGTTGCCGCCAGCATCATTGCCGCGCCGAGTGCCGTGAGCCCCTTGGTGATGCCGGCATAGGACATCTTCAGCGCCGACGCGGCGGTCAACGGCCCGTCGAGGACGCGCACGATCAATCCGAAATCGTTGAGCGCGGCGAAGTCCCGAGCACGCGGTCCCGAAGCGTAGAATTTCGTGTTCGTCGTGCCGGGCCTCGGTGGCGGACCGATGATTCCCGCATCGACAAAAACGCAGCCGGTCGCCGCGACGATATCGGCTACGGCTTGCGCCGTCGGCGGCGACACCGCATTGCAATCGACATAGACCGTCCGATGGCTGCTGGCCGCGAGAGCAGGCGCCAGGCGCTGGGCCAGGGCCACCGCCTCGGCGGGCGGCACGATGGACAGGAGGAAGTCGGCCTCGGCCAGCGCGCTGGTGCCGACGTCCTGCATGCCGGACGCTGTCGCACGCCGCCGGCTCGCCTCGCCGCGGCCGTCGAGCGACGTGATCACCGGCACACCTTTGGCGGTCAGGCAACTGGCGACGCCGGCGCCCATGGCGCCTGGCGCGATAATGGCGATGGTCGGGGACATGGTTCGGCCAATTCAGAAATATAGTTCAACACGGTCATCATATCGCATTGCCGCGAACGGTTCACCGTAGACGGTCGAGCGGCTTTACCGCTAGATTGTTCGACGAAAGCATAACAGGCCCAAACGGCCCAATGGGGAGGAACTAAAATGCGTAAGGCGCTTCTCGCGGCAGGTGCCGCGATTATTCTCGCGGCCCAGCCGGCCGCCGCTCAGAACAAATCGATCAAGATCGGCTTCGTCTCGACCTTCAGCGGTCCGACGGCGGTGATCGGCAACGACATGCGCAATTCCTTCGAACTGGCGCTCGATCACATGGGCCGCAAGATGGGCGGCATTCCGGTCGAGGTGATCTACGAAGACGACCAGCAGAAGCCGGACGTCGGCAAGCAGAAGACCGAGAAGCTGATCGAGAGCGACAAGGTCGATTTCATCACCGGCTATATCTGGTCGAACGTGTTGCTCGCGTCGGTCAAGCCGGCCTTCGATTCCAAGACCTTCCTCATCAGCGCCAATGCCGGCCCGCACCAGCTCGCCGGCGAAGGCTGCTCGCCTTACTTCTTCTCGACCTCGTGGCAGAACGACCAGACGCCGCAGGCGATGGGGCTCTACATGAACCAGAAGGGCGTCAAGTCGGTGTTCCTGATCGGCCCGAACTACGCCGCCGGCAAGGACATGCTCGCCGGCGTGTCCTCGACCTTCAAGGGCAAGGTGGTCGGCCAGGAACTGACGACGTGGCCGTCGCAGCTCGACTTCTCGGCCGAACTCGCCAAGGCCAAGGCTTCGGGCGCCGAGGCAATTTTCGTGTTCTATCCCGGCGCAGCCGGCGTGCAGTTCCTCAACCAGTATGTGGCGGCGGGCCTCAAGGGCACGATCCCGCTCTACACCGCCTTCACCATCGACGAATTGTCGCTGCCGCTGCAAAAGGACGCCGCGCTTGGCGTGCCGGGCGCCCAGCAGTGGGTCAACGATCTGCCGAACGAGCAGAACAAGAAGTTCGTCGCCGATTATCGCAAGAAGCATCCGAACCTGCGCCCGACTTTCTACGGCGCGCAGGCCTATGACGCGGCCCAGCTGATCAATTCGGCGGTCGTCGCTACGAAGGGCAACCTGTCGGACAAGGCCGCGGTGCAGAAGGCCATGGAAAAGGCCGACTTCAAGTCGGTGCGTGGCGGCTTCAAGTTCGGCAACAACCACTTCCCGATCCAGAACTTCTATCTGCAGGACGTGGTCAAGGGTGCCGACGGCCAGCTCGCGCTCAAGACCGTGGCGACCATCGTCAAGGACGACCAGGACCGCTTCGCCAGCAAGTGCGCGATGAAGAAGTAATCGGGCATATCGGCTAAAATGACGGCGGAAGCCATATCGCTTCCGCCGTTTTGCTTTGATATCCCGTCATTCCGGGGCGGCCGCAGGCCGAATCCGGAATTCAGACGGATGTGTTGTAAGTTGCCGCTGGATTCCGGGTTCGCGCGTTTCACGCGCGCCCCGGAATGACGAGTGAATTCTGCGCGAAGTTTGCATAGCATCGGCCCATGACCCTTTTCATCGAGCAATGTCTCAACGGCCTGCAGCTCGGACTGCTGCTGTTCATGCTGGCTGCGGGTCTGACGCTCGTCTTCGGCATCATGGATCTGGTGAATCTCGCCCACGGCTCGCTCTACATGATGGGCGCCTATTTCGCCGCGACCTTCTCGGCGCTGACCGGCAGCTTTCTGCTCGGTGCGGTGCTGGCGCTGATCGCGACGCTCGTCGTGGGCATGGCGGTGGAGGTGATCGCCATGCGCAGGCTGTACGGCCGCGACCATCTCGATCATGTGCTCGGCACCTTCGGCCTCATTCTGTTCTTCAATGAACTGGTGCGCCTCGTTTGGGGTCCGGCTGGGCTCGCGCTGCCTTTGCCGGGCTGGCTGCAACAGCCGATCCAGATTCTCCCCGGCGTGCAGTATTCGGCTTACCGCTTTTCCATCATCGTGGTGTCGCTGATCGTCGCCGGCGGGCTCTATATGCTGGTGATGCGCACGCGGATCGGCATGCTGATCCGCGCCGGCGCCTCGAACCGCGAGATGGTCGGCGCGCTCGGCGTCAACATCCAGCTGCTTTACACGCTCGTCTTCGGCCTCGGCGCCGCGCTCGCGGGTCTCGCCGGGCTGATGCAGGCGCCGATCCTGACCGTGCAGATCGGCATGGGCGAGAACATCCTGATCCTCGCTTTCGTCATCACCGTGATCGGCGGCATCGGCTCGATCCGCGGCGCCCTGGTGGCGGCCCTGTTCGTCGGCTTCATCGATACGCTGGGCCGGGCCTTCTTCCCCGATCTGTTGCGGGAGGTGCTGCCGGCGGCGGCGGCTGCGACCGCGGCGCCGGCGCTGTCGTCGATGTTGATCTACCTCCTGATGGCGATCGTTCTGATCGTCAAACCCGAGGGTCTGTTCTCGGCGGGGCAGCGCTGATGCCGCCGCTCACGATCCGCAATATTGTCGTCGCGCTGGTCATCGCTGCGCTTATTCTGCTGCCGGTCTATTCGCATCTCGCCGGCGACCGCTTCATGCTGACCTTGTTCACGCGCATCGTCATCCTGGCGCTGGCCGCGGTGAGCCTCAATTTCATCCTCGGCTTCGGCGGCATGATGAGCTTCGGCCACGCCGTCTATCTCGGCCTCGGCGGCTATGCCGTCGGCATGCTGTCCTACGAGGGCATCAATTCCGGCTTCATCCAGTGGCCGGTGGCGCTTGGCGTATCGGCGCTGTTCGCGCTCGTGATCGGCGCGCTGTCGCTGCGCACGCGCGGCGTCTACTTCATCATGATCACGCTCGCCTTCGCGCAAATGGCCTATTACATCGTCTCCGGCATCGCCCGTTACGGCGGCGACGACGGCCTGACCATTGACGAGCGCAGCCGCTTCTTTCCGCCGCTGAACCTGTCGGACAAGACGCAGTTCTATTACGTCTGCCTGTTTTTCCTGCTGGCCGCGGTCTATCTGACCTTCCGCATCGTCAATTCGCGCTTCGGCATGGCGCTGCAAGGCATTCGCTCCAACGAATTGCGCATGCGCGCCATCGGCTTCCCGACCTATCGCTATCGCCTGGTCGCCTTCGTCATCGCCGGCGTCATGTGCGGCCTGTCCGGCGCGCTGCTCGCCAATCAGGCCGACTTCGTCTCGCCGTCGGTGATGTACTGGACCCGTTCGGGCGACCTCATCATCATGGTCGTGCTCGGCGGCATGGGCACGGTGGCGGGCCCCGTGATGGGCACCATTGCCTTTCTGGTGCTCGAGGAAGTGCTGCCCGGCATCATCAAGTTCGTCGGCCTGCCTTTCGTCGGCAGCGCCGCCGCCGGCCGTGCTTCCGAATACTGGATGATCGTGATGGGGCCGCTCTTGCTGCTCGTCGTGCTGTTCGCGCGCGGCGGCATCGACGGCATGCTGACGAAGCTCGACGAGCGCTTCGGCCTGCGGAGGCAGCCATGAGCGCTCCGCTTCTCGACATCTCGCATCTGGCCAAGCGCTTCGGCGGCATCGTCGCCACCGACGATGTGTCCATCGCCATTCCGCAGGGCGAGTTGCATGCCCTGATCGGGCCGAACGGGGCCGGCAAGACGACCTTGATCGCGCAGCTGTCCGGTTCGATTTTCGCCGATTCCGGCTGCATTACCTTCGACGGGCAGGACATCACCCGCCTGCCGATGCAACAGCGCAGCCACATCGGGCTGGCGCGCTCGTTCCAGATTACGTCGCTGTTTCTCGATCTCAGCGTGCTCGACAATGTCGCGCTCGCTGTTCAGGCTCATTCGGGGCACTCCTTCCATTTCTGGCACGACGCGCGCTCCGATGCCGATCTGCGCGCACCCGCGCGCGAGGCGCTGGCGCGCGTCGGCCTCGACGGCAGCGCCGATCGCATCACCGCCGCGCTCAGCCACGGCGAACACCGTTTGCTCGAGCTCGCCATGGCGCTTGCCAGCCGGCCGCGCATGCTGCTGCTCGATGAGCCGATGGCCGGTCTGGGCCCCGAAGAGTCGGCGCGCATGGTTGACATGCTGCGCGGCCTCAAAGGCGACTACACCATCCTGCTGGTCGAGCATGACATGGAGGCGGTGTTCGCGCTCGCCGACCGCATCACGGTGCTGGTCTATGGCCGCGTCATCGCCACCGGCGCGCCGAACGACATCCGCGCCAACGCGCAGGTGCGTGAGGCCTATCTCGGCGATGCGGAGGTGGCGCATGGCTAGCGACAACGCCATTCTCAGCCTCGACGGTGTCGAGACCTGCTACGGCCAGAGCCAAGTGCTGTTCGGCGTGTCGTTTGCGATTCAGCCCGGCGAGATGGTGACGCTCATGGGCCGCAACGGCATGGGCAAGACCACGAGCGTGCGCTCGATCATGGGCCTGACCATGGCGCGCGCCGGCTCGATCAAGTTCATGGGCGAGGAAATCCGCGGCCTCCCGGCCTATCGTATCGCCCAGCGCGGCATTGGGCTGGTGCCGGAAGGCCGCCAGATCTTCCCCAATCTCACCGTGCGCGAGAACCTCGTCGCCACGGCGGTGTCGCGCGACGGCGGCGAATGGACTTTGGAGCGCGTCTACGAACTGTTTCCGCGACTTGCCGAACGTTCGACCAGCATGGGCAATCAATTGTCCGGCGGCGAGCAGCAGATGCTGGCGGTCGGCCGCGCCCTGATGACCAATCCGCGTCTGCTTATTCTCGACGAGGCGACCGAGGGCCTCGCGCCTTTGATCCGTCAGGAAATCTGGAATTGCCTGGCGCGGCTCAAGCAGTCCGGCCTGTCGGTGATGGTGATCGACAAGAATGTCGGCGCGCTGATCAAGGTCGCCGACCGGCATTTCATGATCGAACGCGGCCGCGTGGTTTGGTCCGGATTGTCGGCCGAACTTGCCGCCAATACCGATGTGCAGCATCGGTATTTGGGGGTGTGATCTCTTCCTTCCCTCTCCCCTTGAGGGAGAGGGTGGCGAGCCCTTGAGGGCGAGCCGGGTGAGGGGTCAGATTCTCGATAAATTCCGACCCCTCACCCGCCCTCGCTTCGCTCGGGCACCCTCTCCCTCAAGGGGAGAGGGAAAGAAGGTTCGGCGCGCTCACGAGCTACTCCGCCGGCTGGATGCTCGGCGAGGAGGGCGGGCGGCGCTTGATGAACGTCGGCACACTGCCGCCGAAGCGGTGGTGCAGCCGGTCGAGCCACAGATAGATCACCGGCGTCGTGTACAAAGTCAGGATTTGCGACACCAGCAGCCCGCCGATGATGGTGATGCCGAGCGGGCGGCGCAATTCCGAGCCGGGGCCGGTGGCGAGGATCAGCGGCAGCGCGCCGAGCATGGCGGCCAGCGTCGTCATCAGGATCGGGCGGAAGCGTGCCAGGCACGCTTCGTGGATGGCCTGGACAGGCCGCAGGCCGCGCACGCGCTCGGCCTCCAGCGCGAAGTCCACCATCATGATGCCGTTCTTCTTGACGATGCCGATCAGCAGGATGATGCCGATGAAGGCGATCACCGTCAGCTCCGCGCCGAACAGATGCAGCGCCAGCAGCGCGCCGAGGCCGGCCGACGGCAGTGTCGAGATGATGGTGAGCGGGTGGATCAGGCTTTCGTACAGAATGCCGAGCACGATATAGACCGCGATCAAGGCCGCGATCAGCAGCAGGCCCTGCGCGCCGGCGCTCTGCTGGTAGGCCTTGATGTCGCCGGCGAAGTCCGTGCGAATCTGGTCGGGCATATGCAACTCGGCCACGGCCTGTGACAGCGCCGCGGTGGCCTGCTCGATCGGGACGCCGTCGCGGATATTGTAGGAAATCGTCGCCGACGGGAATTGCCCCTGATGATTGACCACCAGCGGCGTCAGGCCGCGCGTGACATGGGCCACGGCCGATAGCGGCACCATCGCATTGCCGTTGCCCGGCACATAAACATTCGACAGGTCGTTGGGGTCGCGGCGGAACTTCGGCGCCACTTCGAGGACGACGCGATACTGGTTGCGCTGGGTGTAGATGGTCGAGATCTGCCGCTGCGAGAATGAATTGTTGAGCGCGTTGTCGATATCCTGAATGCTGACGCCGAGGCGCGCGGCCGCCTCGCGGTCGATCTTGATGTCGGCTTGCAGGCCGCCTTGCTCGCGGTCGGTGGTGACGTCGCGCAACTCCGGCAACTGCTTGGCGCGTTCGACGACGCGCGGCACCCAGGTCTGCAGTGCGTCGATATCGGCGCTCCACAATGTGAACTGGTAGGACGAGTCGCTTTGCCGCGCCCCCATGCGCAATTCCTGCGTCGGCACCAGGAAGACGCGGACGCCGGGAATCTGACCGAGCTTCGTGCGCAGCCGCGCCAGCACGGCCTGGGTCGGCACGTTGCCGCGCTCATCGAGCGGCTTGAGGCTGACGAAGAGGCGGCCGCGATTGACCGAGCCGCCGAAGCCGGACGAGCCGACCGAGGAGCCCAGGCCCGCCACCGCGGGGTCGGCGAGCACGATGTCCATCGCCTGAAGCTGAAGCTTCTCCATCGCCTCGTAGGAAATATCGGGCGAGGCCTGGGTGCCGCCGAACAAAAGGCTGCTGTCGTCCTGCGGGAAATAGCCCTTTGGCGCCTTGACGAACAGGCCGACCGTCAGCGCGACGGTGGCGACGAAAGCGATGAGCCCCAGCGCCCGGTGCTCAAGCACAAAGGACAGGGTGCGGTCGTAGAAGCGGATCATGCGCGACAACACGGCCTCGACGCGGCGGTCGAGCCAGGTTGCGTCCGGGCTCGGTGGCTGGCGCACGAAATAGGCGCAGATCATCGGGGTCACCGACAGTGACACCACGGTCGAAACGGCGATGGCGAAAGCGAGCGTCACCGAGAATTCGCGGAACAGCCGGCCGACAATGCCGCCCATGAACAGGAGCGGAATGAAGGCGGCAACGAGCGACACAGAGATCGACAGGACGGTGAAGCCAATCTGCCGGGCGCCGAGCATCGCGGCGCGCAACGGCCGGTACCCCTTCTCCATGAAGCGAAACATATTTTCGATCATGACGATGGCGTCGTCGACGACAAAGCCGATCGACACCACCAGCGCCATCAGCGACAGGTTGTCGATGGAGAAGCCCGCCGCCCACATCGCGGCGCAGGTACCGGCGAGCGACAGCGGCACCGTGACGCCGGCGGCGAGCGTCGCCGCCGTGCGGCGCAGGAACAGGAAGACGACGAGCATCACCAGCACGGCGGAAGCTGCGAGTGTCAGCTGCATCTCGGCGATGCTGCCGCGAATGGTGCCGGTGCGGTCGTTGAGCACCTTGATCTCGAGCGCCGCCGGAATCCACTGTCTGAGCTCCGGCAGCAGTTCGTAGATGCGGTCGACCGTGTCGATCACATTGGCGTCGGCCTGCTTGGTGATGATGAGCAGCACCGATGGGTCGCGATTGTACCAGCCGGCGGAGCGGGTGTTGCGCACGCTCGGGCGAATGGTGGCGATGTCGGTGAGGCGGATGACGTTGCCGTTCACCGTCTTGACCACGATGGGGTCGTAGTCCGGGGCTTCCCGCAGTTGATCGTTGATGCCGATGGTGACAGCACGCCTGTCGCCCTCGAATGTGCCGAGCGCGCCTTGCGCGTTGGAGTTGGCAATCGCCGTGCGCACCTGCTCGAGCGTCGTGCCGGTGGCGGCGAGGCGATCGGGATCGACACGGACGCGGATCGCCGGCTGCTCGGAGCCGGCGACGGTGACGTCCGCCACGCCCTCGACCTGGCTCAGGCGCTGCACGATGATCGAGTCGGCGGCGTCGTAGATGGCGCTGGCCGGCATGGTCTTCGATGTCAGCGCCAGGATCAGCACCGGCGCGGCGGCCGGATTCATCTTGCGGAAGGTCGGCACCGAGGGCAGGTCGCTCGGCAGGTCGGTCATCGCGGCATTGATGGCGGCCTGCACGTCGCGCGCGGCGCCGTCGGCGTCGCGCGACAGGTCGAACTGCACGTTGATGCGCGTCGAGCCTTGCGAACTCGACGACGTCATTTCGGTAACGCCGGCGATCTCGCCGAGCCGCCGCTCCAGTGGCGCGGCGATGGTCGCCGCCATGACGGTCGGATCGGCGCCGGGCCGCGACGCCGAAATGCTCACCGTCGGGAATTCGACGCTCGGCAGGCTGGCAACCGGCAGGACGTCATAGGCCACCGCGCCGGTGAGGAAGAGACCGATGGCGAGCAGCGTGGTGCCGATCGGCCGCCGGATGAAGGGCCAGGAGAAGTTCACCGCGGCTTCTCCATCGCGCTACTCCGCCGGCTGCGCGGCGCGGCGCGGCCGCGACGGTGACCCCCAGGCGCGCAGGCGCTCCATATAGAGATAGATCACCGGCGTGGTGTAAAGCGTCAGCAACTGGCTGAGCAGCAGGCCGCCGACAATGGTGATACCCAGCGGATTGCGCAGCTCCGAGCCGGTGCCCGATTCCAGCGCCAGCGGCAGCGCGCCGAACAGCGCCGCCAAGGTCGTCATCATGATCGGGCGGAAGCGCAGCAAGGCCGCCTGCACGATCGACTCGCGCGGGCTCAGGCCCTGTTCGCGCTCGGCATCGAGCGCGAAGTCGATCATCAGGATCGCGTTCTTCTTGACGATGCCCATCAAGAGCACGATGCCGATCAGGGCAATCACCGAGAGATCGTAGCCGGTCAGCATCAGCGCCAACAGCGCGCCGACGCCGGCCGACGGCAGGGTCGACAGAATCGTCAGCGGGTGGATGAAGCTCTCATAGAGTACGCCGAGCACGATGTAGATGGCGATCACCGCGGCGAGGATGAGATAAGGCTCGCCTTCCAGCGACTTGGCGAACTCGGCGGCGTCGCCGGAATAGCTGCCGGTCACCGATGACGGCATGCCGAGTTCGCGCGCGGCATCGGTGATCACCTTCACTGCGTCGGACAAAGCATA
>Ga0180223_1000259_pt1 | contig 81180 bp, 71 predicted proteins | sample eDN5th30CKraftOP_FD_151337 | JGI IMG/M metagenome (GOLD analysis project Ga0180223, IMG submission 151337) | Enriched Organic Plus compost microbial communities from Emeryville, California, USA - eDNA 5th pass 30_C Kraft OP (version 2) (version 2) ...
ATCCACCCATTTACTTTTCAGCCCGACGTCGTTTAGGTAATGGCATACTATTGTGGTGGAAACAAGTTCACCCACAGCGACAATCTGATCATATAGGTAATCATAAGGATCTGCGGGTGGTTCTTCCAATATCCATTCGATTTCTACAAAGCGATTAGCTACCTCATGGTATACAGGGTGGTTGCTGTCGGGAAATAAACGCAGCATAATCGCATGGTGATACTGCTTAGCCTGTTCCAACAGGTCAAATGCATCATCCCGTTGGTTAAAATAGCTTTGTGTAAGCTTTTCCAGTAAGTTGGTCGTCTTACCCATCGCGGAAACCACAATGAGCAGTTTGTCGTGTTGGTGAGTCGATACGATGCGGCTCAGGTTTATCACCCCTTCGGCGTCTCTGACAGACGCACCTCCGAATTTGAATACTTGCATTAATAAAGGCGCTATTTATCAGTTAGTTCAGCAACGATGCGTTTCGCCAGGTCTGTTAATAACCGATCGATTTCTTTATAAGGTACACGCAGCTTGGTTTGTCCGTCAACATACGGCTTGATTTCATAAATATTATATAGGAAGAGCAGGCTGTCCTGTTCGAGGGCAAAGTTGTCGGGAATATGGAATCGACCCTGATCAAAGAAATAGCGATCATCGAGCGGCTGATCAACCGCAAGGTTTTCCTGTTTGCGGAAATAGCGCTCGGCAACGGCGGTCAGTTCGTTCTGAAAAGGCTTCGTCACAATGTCATCAAGAATCAATGGCGTATGGTTTGCGAGGTCATAATGGGCAAATACAGTGGCATAGTTACCATGTGCCCCTCCGGTGTAGGTGTAGACGTCTGTAACCAATCCCAGGTAAGTGGGGGTAATGTTATATACTTTTTCATGTGATTCGGAAGTCCAGACGCGTGGAAATGCGTCAGACAAAAAGAATTCGTCAAATTCGTTGACAAATGTGCGGGCAGATCCCTCCACCGTCGCGGTGTCGCTACCCAGAAGCGTTGTCAAAACAAACCGATTAACTGCCGAGTCCTTAAAAGACGGATACGAAACCGCGTAAAAGGAGGTGTCGGTGGTTTCATTGGTTTTCACTATATGGTCGCTGTACAGGACGTAATGCTGATATTCATAGGCTAGCGTATCGGTAGTAACAGCCTGTTTACCTGCATCTGATGACTCAGAATTGAATTGGCAGGCCGAAAAAACACACGCTACGCCGAAGTATATCCAACCTGTATTTATTGTCTTTTTCCGCATAAGTATAAAATCTAAAATTCCAATGAAACGTTTACCCATTCATTATCAAAAGTTGCACCATATTTTCGATAGAAATTAATGGCGGGTTGGTTCCACTCCAAAACCTGCCAAACCATTCCGCTGTATTTTCTTTCTCTGCATAATTTCAAGGTTTCGTCAAAAAGCAACCTGCCAATGCCGTTCCCCCGCATTGTTTCCGTAACGATGATGTCTTCCAGATATAGCCTGCGACCTTTCCAAGTGGAGTATCGAATATAAAAGAGTGACATGCCCACAATGCGGCCATCAACATCCGCAACAAAAGCCTCCCAAACAGGAGATGGGCCAAACCCCGCATCGATAAATTCATCCATATCAACTGTCACTTCATTCGGCGCCCGTTCATAGGTGGCCAACTCTTTGATCAAATCCAACAACTGCGGACAGTCAAATACCTCGGCTTTGCGTATAATTATATCCATTTTTCGCGCTTTTGGCTAATATCATCCACTGCTCATCACCGACCACCAAAAATTGTACTACCCAAACGCACCATCGTGCTGCCCTGCTCAATGGCGATTTTATAGTCGGATGACATTCCCATAGATAATGTATCGAAATATTCGTCATCCTGAAAGAAACTCGCTTTGATGCCATCAAATAGTGACTTCAATTCGTGGAATTCCTCCTTGATTTCCTTCGTATTGGGCGTGTTAGTGGCGATGCCCATAAGCCCTCTGATCCGTACATTTGTCAGTTGGATAAATGCCTCTGAACGTAACAGCTCAATCAATTCAACATGGTCAAGGCCGAATTTGGTTTCTTCTGCGGCGATATGGATCTGCAATAGGCAGTCAACCTCACGGTTGTATTTCTTGGCTTGTTTATCTATTTCTTTTAGTAGTTTCAGGCTGTCTGCGGAGTGGATCATCGCTACGAAGGGGACAACGTACTTCACCTTGTTGCTTTGGAGATGGCCGATGAGGTGCCATTCAATGTCCTTCGGAAGCGTTTCCTGTTTCCGTACTAATTCTTGCACCACGTTTTCGCCGAATGCCCGTTGTCCTGCGTGATAGGCTTCCAGTATTTCTTCGTTTGACTTAGTTTTTGAAACGGCAATGAGGGTTACATTTAAACGGGAGAGTTCGTCCTCGATGGTTTTTATCTGATCGGCTATATCCATAAATCCGGTGCTATTTTTGTAAGTTTGCACAAAACTACAAAACCGGCAGGTATCCGCCAATAGGAGGGCGGTTTTCAGGGGGATATTGTTATACTGTTGAAACTAAATTGGGTAGCATATAGGATGCAACGGACCGCGAGTGTATGGTTGGTGTTTTTTTTCTGTGTATCCTGTGGGGGGGAGAAAATACCTGACGGGATTATTCCGCCTAAGCAGATGCCTGCTGTATTAACAGATATGCATTTGGCCGATGGGCAGTTAGCTTCATTGCCAATCGATTCGGCCCGCATGCGTAGGGATGCTTATTACAACCTGATTTTTGAACGGTATGGCATCGATTCCGTCACATTCAGTCGGAGTGTCGAGTTTTATTCCACGCGGCCTTATTTGATGAACGAGCTTTATGCCGACGTTGAAAAGAAGCTAAATACCCTGAACCTGGCCGAACAGCAACGCGTGCAGAAAAAATACGAAACTCAGCGACGCACAGATTCTATACGCAGTGCGCGGGTAACAGACAGCCTTCAACGCATTGCACGGGATTCGCTTGATTTCAAACGTAAACGGTACTTACTTTTTCTGAACGGTCCGGACAGTCTGTATGGAAAACCTGACTCCATTACCTATGAATTACTACGTGAACGGATGTTTGAAACCATCGGACTGAAGCAAGTTAATGGCTTGAAAATGCCATCTCTGCCTCCCATTAAGCCGCCAGTTGCACCTAAACCGATCCCGTCGGCACCGACCGAAACACCGAAATTGCGGCCATTGGAAAAGATAAAATAGCGATGATTTACCCAGATAACGCGGCCGAAAAGTTAGGTTTTACTGACATAAAGAAACTCATTAAAACAAAGTGTTTAAGCGAGGCAGGTAAGGAGTTGGTAGATAAAATACAGCCACAAAAGCGGCTTGATCAGTTGGATAAATTCTTGCGGCAGGCACACGAATTCAAAGAATTACTCCTAAACGATGCTCCCTTGCCTGTAGACCACCTATATCCCCTGAAGCCGTTGGCCGAAAAGGCCAGGGTAGAGGGAGCTTTTCTTTCCGAATCCGACTTTTTTTCTGCCTTGCTTTCACTGAATACAGTCTTTGCCATTATTCGGTATTTTAACGAACGTAGCGGTACGTATCCCAACCTGGAAGTACTTTTTGAGCACCTGCCTATCGAAAAGAATATCGCGGTGGCTATTGAGCGGGTCATCGATGAAAAGGGCAAAGTACGGGCGAACGCGTCCCCAGCCTTGGCAGCTATTCTGGCAAGTATCGCCAAGGCAGAGCAGGAAGCCCGTAAGCGTATCGATCAGGTATTCCGGACCGCGCAACAAAACGGATGGACCGCAGATGGTAACTTAACCATTCGTGATGGGCGTTTGTGTATCCCTGTCCTTGCCGAAAGCAAGCGTAAGATTAAGGGATGGATACACGACGAATCAGCTACCGGACAAACAGCTTTTATTGAACCGGAAGAAGTGTTCCACCTGAACAATCAGGTGCGCGACCTTGAATTTGAAAAGCGGCGGGAAATTGTACGCATACTAACTGCACTGACGGATCAATTGCGTCCGCATATTCCCTTATTAATCGATTATCACAACCTATTGACCAAAGTGGATTTCGTGCGTGCAAAAGCGTTATTTGCGATCGACATTGAGGGGCATATGCCCGAACTTTCCAAAGAGGCGTCGGTTTCGCTGGTCAATGCCCGTCACCCGCTTCTATTGCTTAATTTCAAAGGCAGTGGACAAACTGTGGTCCCGCTGAATGTAACCATCAATCAAACCCAGCGGATTATTGTGGTTTCAGGTCCCAATGCCGGAGGTAAATCGGTCTGTATGAAAACCATTGGATTGCTGCAGCTTATGGTACAGGCAGGGTTGCTGATCCCGGCAGATGCGACTTCCAAAATAGGCATATTCAACCGAATTTTTGCCGACATCGGCGACGATCAATCCATTGAGAGTGACCTGAGCACGTACAGTGCCCATCTTTCAAAGATGAAATATTTTTCAGATCATGCGGATGCAAAAACCTTGGTACTCATTGATGAGTTTGGTACCGGTACCGATCCCATGTTCGGTGGTCCCATTGCTGAGGCTGTCTTGGAGACCCTGAACCGTAAAGGGGTAAGGGGAGTGGTAACGACCCATTATTCCAATTTAAAGGTTTTTGCCAGTAATACAGAAGGGATTGAGAATGCATCCATGCTGTTCGATAATGTGGCGATGCGTCCGTTGTATATCTTGCAGACGGGCAAACCGGGTAGTTCATATGCCTTTGAAATTGCCCAAAAAATCGGTCTGAATAACGCGATCCTACAGGCAGCAAAGCAAAAGATCGGAGCACAGCAAAAGCGGGTAGATACCCTGCTGATAGATCTCGAACGGGATAAAAAAGACGTGTATGACGCCAAGATTTCCATCGCCCAAAAGGAGCGGCAATTGGCTCGTTTGAAAGCCGATAATGAGCAGTTACAGGCCTACTTAGAAGATAACAAGAAAACGATTATCAATAAGGCAAAGGAAGAGGCACGGGAAATTATCCGGAATGCCAATAAGCTGGTTGAAAATACCATATCGGATATCAAGGCAAGCCAGGCGGACAAACAGAAGACCAAACTGTTACGCCAACAGCTTGATGCGGAATTAAATAAACATACGGATCGCTCGGCGATACCCGTGCCCAAGTCCAAACAAATTACTTCTCAGACGGTTTCTATTGAGGTAGGTGATTGGGTAAAGATACCAGGTACCGGAAATGAGGCGGAGGTAATTGGTGTATCGAAAAACAATTTAGTGTTGGCAATGGGCGAACTCCGCATGGTCAAAAAACGCAACGAAGTGGAACCCATTGCAAAAAAAAATACGGCCAAGGCATCGCGTACGACCTATCACGCCAATATGTCGGCGGATGTTGCCAATTTCCGGCCTGAAGTAGACGTGCGGGGTATGCGTACCGAAGCCGCTTTGTACGAAATCGAGAAATACCTCGATAAAGCAGTGATGATGGGATTTCCAAGCTTAAAAATTGTCCACGGAAAAGGTGATGGGATTTTACGCAGGTTCATCCGTGATTATTTACGCAAATACGGTGAAGTAACCCGCTTGGAAGATGAACATCCGGATAGAGGAGGTGAGGGGATTACCTATGCATACTTGGATTAATGGTAATTATATAGGATTAATTTGATCAGGTCGCGTGCCAACGGCTGATAACTGAAAATTTATAGCGCATGGAATTTTTACCGGCACAGGAAGATTTGTGGCATATAGGAGTTTCCATCCTATGTGGAAGCCTCATTGGTTTTGAACGTGAATATCGCAATAAATCGGCGGGTTTCCGTACGATTGTACTTATTTGCCTGGGGTCTACCATCTTTACCATTGTATCAAAATACGGCGTCGGTAGTGACGATCGCATTGCTGCCAATATCATTACCGGTATCGGTTTCATAGGGGCGGGTGTGATTTTCAAGGATAAGTTTTCGGTGATGGGGCTGACCACCGCTGCTGTCATCTGGACTGCTGCAGGCATCGGGATGGCGGCCGGCATCGGTTACTATGGCTTGGCGGTTAGCCTGTCGGTCGCAACCATTATCATTTTATCATTATTTAGCAAAGTGGAGCTGATGTTCGAGGGATGGCATCTCACCCGTGTACTCTATATCGGCTTTCATGATACAGATTTAAAACGCCTTGAGGAAATTGCCGCATTACTGGATACTCATCGGATCCACTACAAACGCAAATCTATCAGTAAACATAATCATAAGCTTTCGGTGGTCCTGGAGCTTTCTTCTAATCGTAATCGCTTACGATCTTTTAATGATTCGATGGTGACATTGGATTTTGTTGAGGAATTTTATTATAATTCTTGATACAAGGCTTTTTTGGTAATAAAATAGTGTACTTTTTAGTGATATTTATATCATTTCATAATAAAAATAACATTTTATCATATTTTTTTGATGTTTTCTTTGAATGATTTGTTTTAATATAAGTAGAAGTGTTAATTAAGTATTAATTTATTATTAACTTCATTTGTTTGAGTTGTAAATTAATATTGGCTTCTTACTTTTGCTTCAAATATGAAGTAAAATTATTCAATAAATTCAAAGCACATGAAAAAGTCTTTACTTTCAATGCTGGTAATGCTTGCAGCGGTAGTTTCCGTGTACGCGCAAATAACAACCAGCAGCATGACCGGATCGGTATCCCAATCCGATGGTCAGGCATCTGCAGGTGCGACCGTGAAAGCAACCCACGTACCGAGTGGTACGGTGTATAGCGGAACAACCAACGAAAGCGGCCGTTTTAACTTAGCCAATATGCGGGTCGGAGGACCTTACCACGTCGAAGTAACTTATATCGGGCAATCACCCGAGGAGTACGATAATATCTTTTTGCAATTGGGCCAGCCTTATGTCCTGAATGTGTTGTTTTCTGATGGAACCACAGCGCTTGATGAGGTGGTGGTGAGCGCTCAGATTGGTCAACTCAATGTGGACAAGACGGGAGCTGCCACTAATATTAATGTTACGCAGATCAATAGTTTGCCGATGATAAATCGGAGCATTGAGGACCTTACCCGGTTAACTCCTCAAAGTAACGGTTTTTCCTTCGGTGGAAAGGATGGACGGTATAACAATTTTCAGGTAGATGGCTCTAATTTTAACAATGGATTTGGGTTGAGCGATAGTCCGGTTCCCGGTGCTCAACCCATCTCGGTTGACGCATTGGAAGAAATCTCGGTTAACATTGCACCTTATGACGTTCGGCAGGCCGGTTTCACGGGCGCGGGTATTAACGCCGTTACACGAAGTGGAACGAATATTTTCTCCGGCTCTGTTTATGGGTTTTATCGAAACCAGAATTTTGCAGGACGGCGTATTGGCGATATCCGATTGGACGACGCGGATGAAGCTATGAGTAGGATTATCGGTGTACGTGTAGGAGGGCCGATTATTAAGAATAAGCTTTTCTTCTTCGTAAATTACGAACAAGAAGTCAATGAAGGTGGGGATGTAGAGGGAGTTAACCTTTGGAAGGCTTCCGGTGATGGCGTTGCGCGGCCCGATGAAAATATTACCCGGGTTAAGGAAATAGATATGATTGCTGTACGTGATCATTTAATCAACCAATGGGGGTATGATCCGGGTGCTTATCAGGGCTATGCCAACGAAGCGCAAGCGAGTAACTACAAATTCTTGGTCAGGCTTGACTATAATATCAATGAAAAACATCGCGTTGCGGTAAGATACAATCAGTCCGTTAGCGAAAGTCCGTCACTTGTCAATGGTGCGTCTGGACCAAGGCCCAGATCCGGAGGGGGCAGCAACTCCGCTTTTAACCGGGTAAGTCAGAATTCGATGGCCTTCGAAAAATCGAATTATGCCACTGAAAATTCCGTACGCTCCATTGCCTTTGAATTGAATAGTACATTTAATTCTGCTGCCTCTAACCAGTTTCTCGCTACTTATAGCCGAATTCAGGATGTTAGAACATCGGAAAGCGAAGAATTTCCATTTATCGATATCTGGGATTTTGGTATTGGCAACGGTGATGCCAATTACATCACAGCGGGGTATGAATTGTTTACTAAAAACAACGACATGCTCAATAATAACTTTGGCTTTGTGAACAACTTTACATTATTGACCGGCAAGCATACATTTACATTTGGTGCGTCGTTCGATGTACAGAAGTTCGGTAACAACTATGTGCGTCTCGGAACGTCTTACTACCGCTACGCAACTGTGGAGGATTTTCTTAAGACAGGTACACCAGATGAAGTTGCGCCAATCATGTTCGGTCTGACCTACCCCTATGAGGGAATGGATCCTTATGCGCGGACTAACTTTGGCTTAGCAAGTCTGTACGCCCAGGATAAGTTCGACGTCACCGATCAATTGGAACTTACGGTGGGTTTACGTGCAGAATTGCCGCTTTATTTAAATGACTTAACCGCTAACCCTTCCATAGATGCGCTGCAGTTGTATGATAAGGATGGTTCTATCCGCACCTATTCGACGGGGTCGTGGCCTAAAACCCGGGTGATGCTGTCACCAAGAATCGGTGTCCGGTACGATGTTTTTGGTGATAGGTCGTTGCTCATCCGTGGCGGTACGGGTATTTTTTCCGGTCGCGTGCCTTTTGTGTGGTTGAGTAACATGCCTTCTAATTCGGGCGTATTGCAAAACACGGTTGAACCGGGAAGTTATGACGATGTGGCAGGGTGGATAGGTGGTATCCGATTCAATCCGGATCCTTATCATTGGTTGAACAACCCGCCTTCAGGAGCGGAAGACGTATTTATCCGTACCCCTTCAGCGGGATTCCCGAGCGGATTTGCGTTAGTCGACGATAATTTCAGGATGCCTTCTGTTTGGCGCACCAGTGCGGGAGCTGACTATAGAATACCCAATACGCCACTGATAGCAACTGCAGATGTTATGTATACGTATGATATCAATGCAGTGCAGCAATTCGGTGCGAATCGTAAACCTACAGAATTCCGTTTAAGCTATGGTGGGTCGGAAGAAAATGACGACCGTGAGTTTTGGCCGGGAGGTGCCAACCAGGCCCGACTCAATAGTGAAGTGGGTGCGAATAATGGGGTTATCCTGGCCAATACGAGTAAAAAGGGATATGCGTTTAACACGACCGTCGGGCTGTCAGTGGCTCAACGAAGAGGTTTTTATGGCGGACTTTTCTATACGTATAACAATGTTAAGTCAATTTCGGATAACCCGGGATCGAACGCCGGTTCTGCATGGGGATTTGCTTCTGTTAACAATGCCAACGATCAGATACTGTATCCTTCCCAATATGCTGTTCCGCACCGTATAATGGGGAATATCTCCTATCGTCAGGAATATGCAAATCACCTGGCCACGACAATTTCACTTTATTATGACGGGTCTCATCAGGGCCGATACACGTATGCTTACTCAGGAGATATAAACAAAGACGGAATCAGCGGTGATCTCCTTTATGTTCCAAACAATGTAAACAATCTGACTTTTGCAACGGAATTGAGGGATAATGATGGAAATATAACCTATTCAGCCACGCAAGAGGAGCAGCGCAAAGCATTCGATGATTATATCAATAATGACAGCTATTTGAAAGATAGGAGGGGTAAATATGCGGAGCGTAACGGTGGCTTAATGCCTTGGCTCAATCGTTGGGACGCTCGCGTTCTACAGGATGTTTATGTCAATGCGGGAGGACGCCGTCATTCGCTGCAGATCAGTTTAGATATTCAAAATCTGGGGAATCTGATTAATTCTGATTGGGGAATCAGCAAGCGGCTGACAGGAAACCAGAATCCACTTAATGTGGTCAGCGTGTCTGACGATGGTGTGCCTACTTTTACGATGAATAAATCAGGCGATAAATTTGTCTCATCAAAAGACATCACCTCAAATCTCTCCACAGTAAGCACTACATGGAGTATGCTTTTAGGCGTAAGATACATTTTTTAATGTACCTACCATCCCTTTACAGAAATCCCCGCTAAAATTGGCGGGGATTTTTTGTTCTTACCATGCCATACCTTTTCTCCGTATCGGAGCGTTTTAAAGGGTGCCAGTGTGTGGTGTGCCGTGTTCCGAGGCAGCCCTGATTTTACTATGCCGCCTGCCATACAGGAAATAGAAGACAATACCCAATACCATCCAAATTGCAAGCCGCTCCCAGCTTTCAATTGGCAACGAGGCCATCATGATGATACACACGACAATTCCCAGGATGGGAACCAGCGGCACCAACGGTGTGCGGAATGGACGGGGAGTATCCGGATTAGTCTTCCGTAACACCAGAATGCCAATGCATACCAATACGAATGCGAACAACGTACCGATGCTGACCATATGGCCGAGATCAGACACTGGAACAAAGCCAGCAAAAATGCTCACAAAAATCATGAAGATCACATTGGTCTTCCACGGGGTTTGATACTTCGATAGATCCGAAAATAATTTTGGCAATAAGCCGTCTTTACTCATTGTATAGAATACACGACTTTGCCCTAGGAGCATGACCAGCATGACCGATGTATATCCGGTCAGAATCGCGATGATTAATGCGGTATTCAGAAAAGTATATCCGGTATTGGCGAATGCTGTTGCAACCGGTTTGGCATCACCCGCATATTTTGTATAGTTTTCAAGTCCGGTCATTACATACGAGAACAGTACATATAGCAGGGTACAGACTAATAGCGATCCGATAATACCTATGGGCATGCCTTTCTGTGGGTTCTTTGCTTCTTGGGCGGCCGTGCTGACGGCATCAAAGCCGATGAAGGCAAAAAACACGACGCCGGCACCACGTAGGATTCCGCTAATGCCGAAGTGACCAAAATAATCGCTTTTGAAAAATTCGAAAAAGCCCATTTGTCCGGTTCTTACCAATTGCTCGCCTTCATTTGCAGGAATGAATGGATCGTGGTTTAACGGGTTGATGAAACTCCAACCCAACGCAATGAAAATCAATACAACCGCAACCTTAACTACAACAAGTACATTGTTGACCAAAGAAGACTCCTGTGTACCCCTGATGAGCAGAAGCGATAGCAAACAGACAATAACGATGGCGGGAATATTGATAATACCTCCTTCCCAGGGGCCGTGGAGTAGGCTCTCGGGAAGATGGATGCCGAATACCAGCAGCAGTTCATTGAAATATTGTGACCAGCTGGAAGCTACGGTAGCAGCTCCCAAGGCATATTCCAACACGAGATCCCATCCGATAATCCAGGCGACGAACTCACCCAACGTAGCATAGGAATAGGTATAGGCACTTCCCGCTACGGGAATCATCGCAGCAAATTCTGCATAGCATAAGCCTGCAAAAGCACATCCTAAAGCTGCAACGATGAAGGAAATGGTTACGGCAGGTCCCGCATTTTCGGCGGCGGCTATCCCGGTAAGGGAAAACAGTCCCGCTCCAATGATGGCTCCTACGCCTAATGCGACGAGACCGCTACTAGAAAGTGTCCGTTTAAGTGTGCCCTCACCACTTTCGGCGGCTTCGGCGATCAAATTTGAGATCGATTTTTTAAACAACATATTTCTTTTCCTTTTGTAATTTAGGTCCTTTTGTGTGCGACCGCACCAAACCTACAAATTTTTATTTTTAAATGGATGTTTTTTTTGCCATGCGTTCTTACAATAAGATAAGAGTGGCAAAACGAAAATATCAAAAAACAAAAAGGGATCTGTTACATTTAACAAATCCCTTTTTCGTTGCTCCAGTTTATTGTTAGGCTATTCCGGTTGACGGGGTTGCACGATGACCGCTACATTTCCCTGTTGTTCGGTGTTAGTAATCTCTTTGTTTATGACATCGGTTTCAAGTTTTGCTTGGCTATTGGTATGACCGCCTAAAATTGGGGCAATGACCAGCCCTACCAAGCAGGTTAATTTGATCAGAATGTTCATTGATGGACCCGAGGTGTCCTTAAATGGATCACCTACCGTATCTCCGGTTACGGCAGCCTTGTGTGCATCTGAGCCTTTATAGGTCATCTCGCCATTAATTTCCACGCCTGCTTCGAACGACTTTTTTGCATTATCCCATGCACCACCCGCATTGTTTTGGAAAATTGCCCAAAGTACACCCGAAACAGCAACACCAGCCATATATGCGCCGAGGGCTTCTGCTCCCATCACGAAACCGACAACAATGGGAGTAACGATAGTGATCGCACCGGGAAGCATCATTTCACGAAGTGCTGCTTTGGTGGAGATGTCGACACATTTGCCATACTCAGGTTTGCCTGTTCCCTCCATGATTCCGGGAATTTCACGAAACTGACGACGCACTTCATTCACCATATCCATGGCAGCTTTTCCGACAGATTGCATGGCCAGCGCGGAGAATACCACTGGAATCATCCCACCGATAAACAACGCCGCCAAAACATCAGCTTTGAAAATATTGATACCATCGATCCCGGTAAATGTCACATATGCTGCAAAAAGCGCTAAAGCGGTTAAAGCCGCAGAAGCAATTGCAAATCCTTTTCCTACCGCGGCGGTTGTATTTCCCACGGAATCGAGGATGTCAGTACGTTGACGGACTTCCTTGGGCAATTCGCTCATCTCAGCAATGCCCCCGGCATTGTCAGCAATTGGTCCGAATGCATCGATAGCCAGCTGCATGGCGGTAGTGGCCATCATGGCCGATGCGGCGATGGCTACACCATAGAACCCAGCCAATTCGTATGAACCCCAAATTGCCAGTGCAAAAAGCAACACGGAAGAAAATGTCGATTTCATGCCAGTTGCCAATCCGGCGATAATATTTGTGGCCGCGCCGGTAGAAGAATTCCGGACGATATTCAACACAGGCTTTTTACCCAATCCGGTATAGAATTCCGTGAAAGAGGAAATCAATCCGCCAACGGCTAAGCCTACAATCGTTGCATAAAACACATTCATCCGGGATACCTCCTTGAAGCCTTCGCCGAAAAATTTCATGTTGATCGTTTCGGGCAGCATAAAGCGGATCAAGAAGAAACACGCGATAACCGTTAGGATGATCGCAACCCAGTTTCCTAGGTTTAGCGCACCTTGTACTTGGTTTTCTTTTACATCGTTGGAAGAAACTTTGACGAAGAGTGTACCAATAATGGAAGCGATGATACCCACGCCAGCAATCACCATCGGTAGCAGGATAGGGCCATAACCATTGAACGCATCGGTATATGCCGAACCTGAAACTTCGGTCATATCTTTAATGATGTAATTTCCGAGCACCATCGAAGCCAGGACAGTAGCTACATACGAGCCAAATAGGTCAGCACCCATTCCAGCTACGTCTCCAACGTTATCGCCCACATTATCGGCGATGGTAGCGGGATTTCTAGGGTCGTCTTCCGGGATACCAGCTTCTACTTTTCCAACAAGGTCAGCACCGACATCGGCAGCCTTCGTATAAATACCGCCCCCCACACGTGCAAAAAGCGCAATAGACTCAGCTCCCAGTGAGAATCCAGCCAACGCTTCAAGCACCACGGTCATCTCACGATAGAGATTGCCGCCATCGGTGACGAACATATTAAGAAAGATAAGGAAGAAAATGCTTAGGCCCAGTACAGCCAATCCGGCTACACCCAAGCCCATCACCGTACCGCCTGAGAAAGAAACTTTCAGGGCTTTCGGTAAACTGCTTCTTGCTGCCTGTGTGGTACGCACATTGGATTGGGTTGCGATACGCATGCCTATATTCCCTGCTAAGGCCGAAAAAAAGGCACCGAAGATAAATGCAACGACAATGATCCAATGGGTGGTTTCGACCACGGTAGAAACCGCAAAGAGTGCGATGGATGCGATGATCACAAAAATAAGAAGAATCCGGTATTCCGCTTTTAGAAATGCCAAGGCTCCTTCCTGAATGTTTTTTGCAATACCTTTCATCCGCTCGTCACCGGCGTCCTGCTTCCTTACCCACGCCGATTTTACAATCATCACCGCAATGCCAATTAAGGCAAGCACAGGTACTAAATAAATCAAATTTTCTTGTAAAAATCCCATTATAATCAATTCAATTGTTTGCAAAATGCTGCCTTGTCAAAATAGGTCTCAACAAAGGGTCGCCAAAAATAAGATGCTTATTGCAATAATCAAATTAATTTACACGAATTCATATATTAGTAGACGTTTTTGTCGTTGATGTCTGAGTATTTAATATATTTGCCTGCTTTCGACGGTACGAATCACGATCCAACAATACCTAGATGAAGATAGTTCCCGAACAACACGAAGATATGAAACGCGAGCTGGGATTGCTTGATGCGACCATGCTGGTGGCCGGGTCAATGATCGGCTCTGGAATTTTTATCGTCAGTTCTGATATTGTCCGTAATGTAGGCAGTGCCGGCTGGCTCATCTTTATTTGGTTGCTCACGGGCCTGATTACGGTGATTGCCGCCATGAGTTATGGTGAACTGTCGGCCATGTTCCCTAAAGCGGGAGGGCAGTATGTATATCTGAGGGAAGCTTATAATCGCTTGGTTGCTTTTCTCTATGGCTGGTCGCTGTTTATGGTCATCCAGGCGGGTACCATCGCTGCGGTCGGCGTAGCATTTGCGAAATTTACTGCTTATATTTTCCCTGCGCTCAGCGATGAAAATGTACTGTGGGATTTGGGAAATGTCAAGATCAACGCGGCCCAATTGGTTGCCATCGCGACTGTGGTCATTCTCACCTGGGTTAATTCGCGCGGGGTAAGGAATGGAAAGGTCATTCAAACGGTATTTACGTTGATCAAGATACTTTCCCTGGGGGGGCTGATCGTGATGGGGCTGATAGGTGCATTCAATACCCAAATATGGAATACCAACTGGGCTGCGGCGTGGGATACCGTCCGTTGGGATACAGAAAGTGGAGCGGCGATACCGATAGGAGGGGCTGCGGTGTTTGCAGGGATTGTATCTGCCATGGTAGGCTCTCTTTTTTCAAGCGATGCCTGGAACAATGTAACCTTCATTGCCGGAGAAATCCGCAATCCCAGGCGGAACATCGGCATGAGCCTTTTTTTGGGAACAATGATCGTAACCGTCATCTATGTTTCTGCCAACCTGATGTACCTGGCAACCCTGTCAATGGAACAGATAGCGTTTGCCCCGGCAGATCGGGTGGCCGTTGTGGCGGCACAAGCCATTTTCGGTGAAGTAGGAACGTTGGTCATCGCGGTTATGATCATGGTTTCCACATTTGGCTGCAATAACGGGCTGATACTGGCAGGGGCGCGGGTGTATTATACAATGGCACAAGACGGGTTGTTTTTCAAAAGAGCAGGTGAGTTAAATAAATTTGAAGTGCCCGGTTGGGGATTATGGGCACAATGCATCTGGACATCGGTGCTGTGTCTTACGGGACGGTACGGCGACCTGCTCAACTACGTTATTTTCGTAGTGCTGATTTTCTATGCATTGACCATCGGGGGGGTATTCATTCTGCGCCGTAAGCGGCCGGACGTGGAGCGGCCTTATAAAGCGTTCGGTTATCCTGTGCTGCCGGCCTTTTATATTTTGGCTGCAAGTACGATATGTGTCGGCTTGCTGATTTATCAACCTACCTTTACATGGCCGGGACTGGTTATTGTGCTGTTGGGGATTCCCGTGTTTTTTGTGTGGAATAAGAAAGGATTTGCCATGGATGCACAGATTGACACGGATGATTAGTGAACATCCGTGCCAGCTGTGTTCTATCTTTTCCGACTAATCGATCGTCCAAAGATAAATCGTATCGTTACCTACTTCGACGATTTTTTCCGCTTCCCAGTCGCCCATGTCAAAATCGTGGGATACAATGCGGCTGCCACGTTTGAGCTCTTTTTGTAATTTCGGCCGAAGCTTCAGGTTTACCGATGGGAGTAGATACATAGTCACTACATTTGCTCCGCTGAAATCGAAGTCAAACAAATCACCTTCCACAAATTTTACCTTGTCTGTTACACCTGCCGCCTCGGCATTCGCGTTTGCTTCTTTGAGGCGTTGGGGGTTCAGGTCAACACCGACTCCGGTGGCACCGAATTTTTTTGCAGCGGTGATAACGATCCGTCCGTCGCCGCATCCCAAGTCATAGACCACGTCACCGGGTTTAACACCTGCCAGTTTCAGCATTTCCTCAACCGTCTCCTGGTTGGTAGGTACATACGGAACATCCAAAGCGGGTTCCTGGGCATATGCGGTTGTGCATACGCCGACAAATAGGGCAATCAGCCAATTTTTAACATTGTTCATCGTGTTCATTTTTTAGTGTACATTCTGTTATTTTATAAACCGCTGGTACATGTTTATTCCATGGTATCATCATTCATCGGATGGCAAAGAAAAATAAAGTTCCCAGGGCCAACACGGCTACACCTACTAGGGCACCGATGCCCGTATAGGCTAAGCTCGAATACAGTAGGTAAGCACAGGATCCACAAAAGATGACCGGGGTAACCGGATAGAAGGGGACCTTGAACGGGCGCACTGCATTCCGCTCTTTTTTGCGCAGAACGAATAAGGAGATTCCTGTAGCAAGGAAAAAGAACCAAAATACAGGTGCAGTAAAATCAACCATTGACTGGAAACCGTCGCGCGTAAGGGCTCCCAGCCCGATCAATGCCAATGCAATTATTCCCTGTACCATCAATGCATTGATTGGGGAAGAGGTTCTCATATTCCATTTGGCCAATCCGGATAGTACTTTAAAATCGCGTCCCAAAGCGTAGTTTGTACGTGCACCGGTAAATATTGTGGCATTGATTGACGTAAGGGTCGCCATCACAACCAGTATGCCGATCAGGTATATGCCCGGTTCGCCAAGGGTGGCCCGCATCAGGTCAATGCCAACAGCCTCAGATGCGGCCATACGTTCTATACCCAGTGCATGTAAAAAAGCCCAGTTAACAAGCAGATAGAGTACCGTTGTAACCAGGATGCTGACTACCAATATCCAAACCATTTTCCGGCTTCCTGCTTTTAGTTCCGCGGAGATGTACCCGGCTTCGTTCCAACCGCCAAATGTGAGCAGCACAAATACCAATGCCAGTCCGATCGCCGTGGGATTTTCCGATGCGAGTGGAAGTGCTGACAGGCGTTCGGGAGATGGATGGAGGAAAAATCCAACTATCACAACACATAAAGTGCCCAGAAACTCGATAGTGAACAGCAGATTTTGTGTACCGGTGCCAAAAGTTACGCCCAGCATGTTAATGACTGTCAATGTAATTACCACCAATGCTGCAAACAAAGCTGATGAATAGGGACCAATTGGATACAATTGTGAAACATAATCGCCAATGATGTAAGCCAACAACGCGATCGATCCAGTTTGTATGATGCTCAATCTCGCCCAGGCAAATAGGAAAGCAAAGCGCCTGCCGAAGGCGCGCATCAAAAAATGATAATCACCTCCCGTATTTGGAAAGGTGGTACTCAATTCAGCATAGCAAAGTGCACCAATCAGCGAGATCAATCCTCCGAGCAGCCATACAAGGAGAAACAATTCGGCACTGCCGGTGTTTGCAGCGACAATGGAAGGCGTGCGGAAAATCCCGGCGCCTACAATGATACCGATTACAAGGGCTACTGCGTCGATGGTCCGGATCAAGGGGCGGGGAGTTTCCTCTTTCATACCTTACGGTTTTTAGCATGGGTGTACGCTAAAAATACAAATAGGTATGCAGTTTGTTTTCAATGGTTTGTAATTTTTTTTTTGGTCGGTGGTCAGTGATGGGTGGTCAGTGATCGGTAAGGCGCCGGAAACATCACCGGTCACCCGCCACCGACCACTAAGAAAAAAAATTGTCGCTGAAATTTACAAGAAACAATTCTTTGGTGGCTCGCGTACAAGCGGTATATAGCCAGCGCAGAAATTCCACGTCAAGCATTTCATCGGTAAGGTACCCTTGGTCAACAAATACAGCTTGCCATTGGCCACCCTGTGCTTTGTGGCAGGTAATGGCCATTGCAAACTTAATCTGTAATGCGTTGTAATACGGATCGGCTTTAAGGGCTGCTAAGCGCGTTTTTTTGTCAGGAATATCCGCATAGTCGATCATGATTGCATCAAAAAGGCGTTGTTGGTCGGATTGGGAAAGACTGGGTGAATCGCTTTGGAGTGTATCCAGCATAATGCGACAGTCGATCGGTTCGATTTCGTCGGAATCCATAAATTCCAAGCTGGCATCCGCAAAACGGAATCCGTGCTGTTCATGCATATTACGTACCCTCCGTACCCGTGCCATATCCCCGTTGGCAATAAAGCCGGTCCGGTTGGAATCGGCCGACAGCCAGTAATAGTTGTTGCGGACCACCATAATGTAATCACCGCCGGTTAGCTCTTCTTCCCGGAATAGAATTCGGTTACGTATGTGCTGGTTGTATAAATTGGCATTTCTGTTCGAGCGGCATATGATTAGGGTGTTTTCCATGCCATATTTGTCATACGCATAATGTAGCCCTTCGATCAGGCGTTCGCCTGTCATCCGGTAAATATCCGGAAATCCCTTAATCCGGAAATGCGGAAAAGGTACAGATTCTTCCTGTCCGGAAGCTGAGTGGATCTGCTGGCGGATCACTGTGGCATTATACAGAATGCCAGAATGCTTCTCTTGCCGCACAACTTCTGTGAGCTCATGAACGAATACGCGCATTCCGAATACCCGTTCAAGCCATGGGGGGTCCAGCGCCGGACTTTGCAATAGACCTACGGGGGGAAGTTGGGCAACATCACCCACAAACATCAGGCGGCAATTCTTTCCGTTCCGTACATATTCCACCAGATCTTCCAGCAGGCTTTTCCCGTTGAACGAAAACCGCTCGTTCGAAATCATGGATGCCTCGTCGACAATAAACAGGGTGTCAGTATGGAAATTTTCAGCCAGACCAAACGCCATATCGGGAGAGATGGCGACTTTTTTACGGTAAATTTTTTTGTGGATGGTCGTCGCCTTTTTGCCGGAATAGTTGCCCATCACTTTCGCGGCCCTGCCTGTGGGAGCCAGTAGCACGGAGCGCATATATAAAGCAGGCAGTGCCTTTACTAGCGTACTGATCAATGTGGTTTTGCCTGTACCGGCAAAGCCCTTAAGCACAAAGCAGGTATGGTCGTCAGTAAATTGTAGAAAGTCAGCGAGCCGTATAAATGCCTCCTGCTGTTGGCGGGTGGGCTGCAACGGAAAACGACTGGAGATTATTTCGGCAATTTGCACGACCAAAGGTACCCAAAAGTTTGGTACAAATGATTTATCTAAGTAAGTTTGTCATCCGTAAAGGGATGGTAATGATATATACTTCAACAGATTTTGATAGGGAACAGACGGCAGAATATACCTTGCTTGTCAGGATAGGATCTGGCGAGAACGCCTTGGCTGTTGTTGACGGCGAAAAGCGGTTGAAGTTGATCACAACCTATGATCCTGCGGCCGCAGGACAGGAGATAACCGATCTGTTGGATCTTAATTTCACTGCGGTAAAACTATCTCTCCAAGGTAGTCGGTATACCTTTATACCCCAGGAAGTTTTTGACGAAGCATCCACGCAGCTATATCTGAACCATCTGCCATACGATGGCCTTGCGGAGACGGTTACGGCAGATATTGCACCGTTGAGTATAAAAATGCTTCACCAAATCGACCGATTGGGAGCCGAGTCCTTCCTAGCGCGTTTTCCGGGTATCCTAACCTATTCCGCGATGCAGGCGTTGTTACAAAGCACGGCCAACTACGGGTTGAAGACCGGCGATCCGTTGCTTATTATTGACAAACAGGAGTCTGATCTCATGGTTTGTTTCTTTGATGGGAATCGATTTGTGTATGCCAATGATTTTGCAATAACGGGCATAGATGATAATGCCTATTATCTGTATGCTGTTTTAGAACACCTTGGCGGTGGAGAATGCCACCCAAGAGTATGCCTGTCAGGGAATATCGCCGAGGGCGACGGGATTCATCAATGGGCTTTGATGCATGGCATTGACGTGGTTTTTGCCGACAGCGGAGCGTTGGTGGGTATTGCGATACCGACGGAAATAGTGCCACAACAACACCGGTTCCTTACACTTTTAGGGCTTCATCTATGCGAATAATAGGAGGGAGCCGCTCGGGGCTGCGCCTGCATCCGCCTCCGGCATTACCGGTACGGCCTACAACAGATATGGCAAAGGAAGCACTGTTCAACGTGCTGCAACACCGCATTGATTTTGAGCAAATACAAGCTCTTGATTTGTTTTGCGGTACGGGAAGTATCGCTTTTGAATTGGCATCCCGCGGAGCTGCATCCGTATTGGCAGTAGATATCCATTTTAAGTGTATACAATATGTGAATGCTGCCGCAAAAAAGTTGGAATTAACGGCTATTAAGGCTGTTAAGGCAGACGTGCTTAAATTCATATCGACCTGTAAGGAAACCTTTGATTTTGTATTTATTGATCCACCCTATGATTTGCCGCAGCTTCCCCAGCTTCCCGAACGGGTTATAGCCCGAGGGATGCTGAAACCGGGGGCAACAATGGTATTGGAGCATTCCTCCACGCGCAGTATCGGCTCACATCCCAACCTTGGTGAGACCCGTAAATATGGGTATTCGTCGTTTTCTTTTTATGAAGTTTAAAGGTTCGTTATAACAATCCCGTTCATACTTGCCATTGCCGCTGCAATCTCTTATTTTTGAAAAAAACACGCCATGAATATTGCTGTATTTCCCGGCTCATTTGATCCTATCACGAATGCGCATGCTGACATCGTGGAACGTGCGAAGAAGCTTTTTGATAAAATTTATATAGCCGTTGGTACGAATACCACAAAGAAGGGGTTTTTTAGCCAGGAGGAAAGACTGGCAATGATTAAAGAAGCATTTGCTTCACAGACCGATCGGGTGGAGGTGGTCCCCTTTGAAGGTCTCACCGTTGATTTCTGCCGGAAGGTAGGCGCTCATTATATCCTACGTGGAATGCGTAACGCCGCGGATTTCGAATTTGAGAAAGCCATCGCCTTAAATAATGCCGTGTTGGCGCCCGATATCGAAACGGTGTTTTTGGTGAGCAGCAGTGGGCTGTCCCATATCTCTTCTACGATTGTCCGCGAAATCATTATCAATAAAGGCGATGTCAGCCGACTCGTACCGGAAGCAGTCTTGAAAATGGTTCGCTGTAAGTGATAAGTAAGTGCGTTGTGTACCTGTGTTTAATTCGGAACAATAGTATCCAGAATATCCGCAATTAACGGATATGTATTTTTTCGGATTTTGTCGAATTTGCTGGTCTCTAACCAGATGGCTTCGGTAATATCCTCTTCGTACTGTGGCTTCAATTTCGGAACCTTATTTACCCCCATTTCATACCAGTTCGTTTTTTTCAAGACCAGTTCACCCTTCAGTAAATAGGTATGATAGGTGGTCGTGATTTTCTTCCCCAGGTAGTTAATCTCGATCCCGCATTCCTCCTCTACCTCCCGTATGGCAGCCTTGCGCATGGACTCTCCTTCATCCACTTTGCCTTTCGGTAAATCCCATTTTCCAAGCCGATGGATGAAGAGGTAACTTCCTTTTCCGTTTTTTACTAAGCCGCCGGCTGCTTTAATTAATTTGATTTGTTTTTTAATGAGATCAAAAAAATCTGTTGGCTTTTTTATTAGTATGAAATATGTAATGGGAATTTTATTTTCTTTAGTTTGCTTGAAAAGTTTTTCCAAGTCAAAATATTGATGGTCAATTGATTGAATGTTGGTTGCACTTTGGGGTACAAAATCTGCTATAACGAGGGCAGATTGGTTCATATAAATTTTATAGATTTGCGCCATGAATAATATGAATGAGGTTGCACAAAAAGTTGCCGAATCATTGTTGCAAATTAAAGCAATTAAATTACAACCCAAAAAACCTTTTACATGGGCATCGGGTTGGAAGTCCCCGATCTATTGCGATAACCGAGTAGCTTTGTCTCACCCACCTATCCGCACTTACATTCGCCAAAAGCTTGCTGAGCTGATTCAGGAAGAATTTGGATCGGTTGAAATGATTTCGGGTGTAGCCACTGCGGGTATTCCCCAAGGAGTTTTGGTCGCCCAGGATCTGGGGCTCCCTTTTACCTATGTGCGGGGTAATTCCAAAGACCATGGAAGACAAAATCAAATCGAAGGAGAAGTTGTCAGCGGCCAGCGTGCGGTTGTGGTTGAAGATTTGATTTCAACTGGAAAAAGTAGCTTAAAAGCGGTACAAGCATTGCGCGATGCGGATTGTAACGTGGTGGGATTGGTATCTATATTCACATATGGCTTTGCGGAGGCAGAAAAGAACTTTGCAGAAGCCAAATGCAGGCACCTCAGTCTTTGTAACTACGACAATCTGGTGGAAGTCGCTGCCAAACACAATTATATTCTAAACAGTGACATCGAAATACTGGAAAAATGGCGGGCCAATCCATCGGAGTGGTCTCCGGAATAATTTACAGACGCTCATTTATTTTCCATGACCGTTATTCAAAACCAAGCGATTGTTGACAAGCCTGTTGACGCAGTGTATGCTTTTTTAGCCGACTGTAATAATCACGAACAGCTGATGCCAACCAGTATATACAATTGGAGTTCTACGCGCGATGAGGCCAGTTTTACCATCCAAAACATGGCAAAACTTTCGCTCAAAATTGATCGTCGGGTTGAGAATCGTGAGGTGGTATTCGTGCCGGCAGAAAAGGCACCGTTTGACGTAACGCTGAAGTGGGAAGTATCCTCGCAGGATCAGCATACCCTTGCCCGATTGACTGTTGAGGCAGATCTCAACATGATGATGAAAATACTGGCTGCCAAGCCATTGCAGAAATTGGTAGATGAACAGGTTGATCGTCTGAAGCGCTTAATGCACAGTTAGGTGGGTACAAAAGAGAAGCCCCGGGAAATTCAAATGCCGGGGCTTCTTTATTTTGGCTATTTTTAGCACAGATTTTATGCATTCAATTGTTCTGCTACAAAGTCCCAATTGACTACGTTCCACCAGTTCGTAATGTATTCCGGCCTGCGGTTTTGATAATGGAGATAATAAGCGTGCTCCCACACATCCAGCCCCAATAAAGGTTTCCCTTTTAATTCCGCGTCATCCATCAATGGGTTATCCTGATTAGGGGTAGAACCGATTTTCAGTGTACCGTTGTCGCTCACCAACCATGCCCAGCCCGAGCCGAACCTACCGGCACCTGCCGCTGCAAACTGCTCCTTGAATTGATCGAAAGAGCCAAATGCACCGTTAATTGCGTCCATCAACGCACCTGCAGGGGCATTACCATCTGCCGGTGCCCGCAGCGACTTCCAGAAAAAGGTATGGTTCCAAGCTCCGCCACCGTTATTACGTGCCTTGGCAGAGACTTTTGAGATATTGGCAAACAATTCCTCCGGTGTAGAATAGGTAATTCCTTCTTCTTTGATGGCATCGTTTACATTGGTAATATAGGCGGTGTGATGCTTGGTGTAGTGTATTTCCATCGTCCGCGCATCGATGTGAGGTTCCAGGGCATTGTATTCATAGCCTAACGGTTCCTGTGAAAATTCCAGCGGGGCACCGCTTGATTCCCCGGATGACTTACCGGAGGAATTCGGTGAACTGCAGCTCACCAGCGTATTCAATGGGTTTACACCCAGGGCCGTGGTAGCAACGGTTGCCGCCGAAAAGCCGATGGTCGTACGTAAAAATTTTCTTCTATTGGTCGTTGCCATAATGGTTAAAAGATTTGATTTTACAGCTTAATATACAACCAAAGTTAGTGTTTTGTTTTAAAAACACATAGATTAATTCTAATTAATGTGCAATGTAACAAATTTTAACCACAGGCTCCGTCTGGACTGCATGATGGGCCCTCCGTTGCGTCGAGGGATATATCCGGGTTTGCCGCACGCCATTCAGCAACAGCCTTTTTCAGGGTCTGCAGAAAAACTTCTGCTGGTTGTGCGCCCGATACGGCGTATTTACGATTAAATACAAAAAAAGGAACCCCGCGAACCCCGATATTCCGGGCTTCCAGTATATCCTGCGTTACCTCGTATCCGTATTCATCGCTGCCAAGCATCGTGGTTACCGCTGTTTCGTCCAGGCCGGCTTCCATGCCGATTGCAACCAGGGTATCCGGATCGCTGATGTCTTTTCCGTCGGTGAAATGCGCTTTGAACAAGGCTTCTTTCACCCGGCTGCCCGCTTCTTTTGATTGTGCGAGATGTACCAGCCGATGAGCATCCCATGTGTTTGCGACCACCGCTTTTTCAAAATTAAGCGTCACACCGGCATTTTTGCCCGTCATGGCCACACCCGAAGTCATTTCTTTCGCCTGTGCAATACTCATTCCTTTTCGTTCGGCTAAGTATTGGTAGGTATTGGTATAGGTTGTACCCTTTGGTAATTCAGGATCAAGCTGGAAGCTTTTCCATTCCAGTTCGATGGATTGAGCCTCCTCAAACTGCTGTAATGCGGTTTCAAAATTGTGTTTGCCGATGTAGCAAAACGGACAGACAATGTCAGACCAAACTTCTATTTTCATTTGAATAAATTATTTTCACGTTCTATTAGGGTAATTTATGCAGGTTTCATCATTCGTTATTTTGATAAAGGGGTGCCAAAGAAAACCTAATCCATTGACACCCCAGGCCTTTGAAATAATTGTTCAGCTTAATCAAGCAAGTTTCAACACCAGCTCTTCTTTCGGTGTACGTACCTTTTTCTGGTTTACCAACCAATCGTTTTCTTGATCCCGGTAACCCAAAGGTAATAAGGTTACGCTTTTCAATCCCTGTTCAGGCAGTCCAAGTAATTCATCAAGTGCGGCATTGTCAAACCCTTCCATGGGTGTTGCATCCACCTGAAGCTCGGCTGCCGCCGCGATCGCAAGCCCAAAAGCGATGTATGCCTGGCGGGCAGCATGCTCAAAATTCGTTTGCGCGGATTGATTCAGGTACATGTTTTTCAGACGTGTGGTATAGTCATCAAACGAGCTGGCGGGGATACCGCGTTCAACGGCAGTATGTGCGAATACGGCATCGATCCGTTCCGCCGTGTATTTATCCCACGCTGCGAATACCAAAAGGTGCGAACTGTCCACAATCTGTGTTTGCCCGAAGGCTACCGGCTGGATTTTTGCTTTCAATTCCGGGTTGGTAATCACAAGGATCTTAAAAGGTTGCAGTCCGGAAGAAGTAGGAGCCAATCGGGCAGCCTCCAATATGCTATCTATTTTTTCTTGGGGAACGATTTGGCCGTTCATCTTTTTTGTGGCGTACCGCCATTTCAATGTTTCTATTAATTGCATTTTGAGGATAATGAGATATGAGATTTGAGATATAAGATTTGAGTTTGAGATTCAATGTTACGATGCCAATGCCTTGATAAATCCCGCAACGGCATCTTCCAGGATAAGCTTCGCAGTCTTTGGATCGCCCGGAGATACCATCGTCATGGCGACAAGCCCGTGAAGAATTGACCAAAAAGTCATTGCTTTAAGATGTACGTCGGCGTCCGGTTGTTTGCTTTCCTTTATGGCCGCTTCAATGGTTTGATGAAAAACGGTACTGACCTGCATGATCTCACGCGTTTCCCGGACCATATCGCAGGTAGGGATGCCCAGTCCGTACATAATCTGATAATACTTCGGATGCTCCTCGGCAAACGTCCAATAAGCATTGGAGAGGGACATCAATTGATCTGTCGGTCGGTCGTGCGTCTTTTTCGCTTGATGGAGCCGGTCGGCTAGCAGCGCATAGCCTTCCTTTGAAAAAGCACTCCGAATGGCTTCCTTGCTTTCGAAGTGTTTATAAACAACGGGTGTGCTGTACTCAATGGCATCGGCAATCCGACGGATGGAAAGTGCATCCCAACCCTCGTCTTCCACGATTTGCCACGATTGCGCCAGTATGGCTGAGCGAACTTGTTCTAATTGCCGTTGCTTACGTTCAGATATTCCCATTTGGTGACGGTGTGCATAAAAGTTAACACTGTCACCAAAAGTAACGACTGAAACTTGCTTTCCGAAGTAGATGGGTAAAATACGACAATACGATGACGGAAGGTAGCTTGTTAGGTCTTGCGATGGAATAAAAGGTGGCCGGCCAGCATCAGGATTGAACAACCGATCCCCACAACAGAGACGCCTGTCCAGCCTAAATACTGCCATGCCAAGGCGGCAACGAAAGTGCCTAAAGAGCCACCGATGAAGTAACTGGTCATATAAATGGTATTCACGCGGTTCGTAGCTTCCGGATGCCGTGCAAAAATGATGGCCTGATTGGTTAGGTGGATGGCTTGCAGGGCCATGTCAATTAATAATACACCGATAATCAATGCGAGGTAGCTGTTGGCTCCGGGACCGCCCAGCAAAAGCCACGAGAGCAGCGAAATGGCGCACATGGTCACAATGACACGGTTTTTATTGAGCTGGTCAATCCGTTTACCCAGTATGGCCGGAACGACCGCTCCGGTTACCCCTAAAATCCCAAATGCACCGGCTATTCCGCTCCCAGCATGGAAGGGCGGTCCTTCCAAGTGAAACACCAATGTGGTCCAAAATGCAGAAAACGTAGCAAAACTGCATGCGCCCCGCCACGAAGCTAACCGCAGTTCGGGGTCCGACCGGAGGTACTGGCGAAGTGATCGCATCAGTGCGGCGTAACCGTCATGGAAAGCAGGAGCAACCTCAGGCAATTGCCGGATCAGAATAATCCAGTAAACAACCATTACGACCGCCCCGAAAAAAAACATATGGCGCCAATCTAGGTATTCGCCGATTATCCCGCTGATGATACGCGAAGCGAGTACCCCAATCAATAGGCCACTCATAACCAAGCCAATGGAATGACTTTTTTTATCGGGTGTGGCGAGTGTAGCAGCCATTGGAACAAACAGCTGTGGTATCACGCAACTCAGTCCGATCAGAAAGCTCGCGGCCGCCAGCCAGGGTAATGAGCAACTGAAGGTCGCCAGCAGCAGGGAAAGCGGAATAAACGGAAAAATCGTCAATATCACCCGTCTGCGGTAAAACATATCGGCCAACGGAACAATAAAAAACAGTCCAAAGGCATAACCGATTTGCGTCAACATGGACACAATGCCGACTTCGCTTTCCAAAACGTCAAAGTCACGGGCAATCAAGCCCAATAGGGGCTGATTATAATAGTTGTTGGCCACGACAAGCCCGGCACCGACCGTCATCAGCCATAATGTTTGCTTACTCAAGCCACTACCGGGCGGTGCAGGCTGCCGGTCAAAAAGCATTAAGCGTGTGCCTCCTGTGTGGCCCTGCATATGCCCTGATAGATCAGCAGACCAGCGAGATACATGCTATGGATCAACTGTATCGATACCGCATTCCAGTTTTCAATAAGTGAGCTGCCGAAGATAAGGAGAGTCATGGTTGTCAATCCGGCCATCAGCGCGTAGTTAAACCAACGTCCGCTGATGAGCCACACCCCGATCAGGAATTCGGCAATTGCTAATGCGTAGCCAAAAACAACTACCAGTCCATAGGGAAGCGGAGTTGCTGCAAATTGTTCGGCCATGCCTGAGGCAAACCCATCAAGTTTGGGGAGCCGCACCAAACCGTGGCCCAGAAATGACATCGCAATAGGAAGGCGAAGAAAAAAGTCGGTAAGATATTGCTTATTCATGTTGATATCTTATTGAATAATGCAAAGATACCATTTTTCTCAGCGACCCGGATACACCTTGATTTTTCAGTTTGTGCGGATTCCGTTATCTGGTTTCCGGAAAGAATGTTAATTTTGGAACATGTCACCAACGATGGGTAATCTTTCAAAAACCCGGCAATTCATCGAAAAAGAATTGGCGTACAGCGCCCACAACTACCACCCGTTGCCGGTGGTTTTGGAGCGGGGTGAAGGGGTTTACCTTTGGGATGTGGAAGGAAAACGTTACTACGATTTCCTTTCCGGTTATTCTGCCGTAAACCAAGGACATTGCCATCCGAAAATTGTAAAAGCGTTGGTAGATCAGGCGCAAAAGCTTACGCTGACCTCGCGAGCGTTCCACAGTGATTTGTTAGGCGAATATGCCGAATATATTACCCACTATTTTGGATACGGCAAAGTGTTGCCCATGAACAGTGGAGTGGAAGCGGTTGAAACGGCATTGAAACTCGCCCGTCGGTGGGGTTACGATAAGAAAGGAATACCGGCCAATCAGGCCAAAATCGTTACGGTAGAAGGCAATTTCCACGGACGCACGCTGAACGTGGTATCGTTCAGTACTGACCCGTCGTCGCGCGATGGCTTTGGGCCGTTTATGCCCGGCTATGAGGTGATTCCCTATAACAACCTGGACGCCCTGGAAACTACGTTAGCAGATCCCAATGTGGCAGGATTTCTGGTAGAGCCGATTCAGGGTGAGGCTGGGGTGTATGTGCCGGAAGATGGGTACCTCGCAGCGGCATACAACCTGTGCAAACGGTCGAATGTGTTGTTCATCGGAGACGAAATCCAGACGGGGCTAGCCCGTACCGGCAAGATGCTGGCATGCGACCACGAGGAGGTACGTCCGGATATTCTGATATTGGGCAAAGCACTTAGCGGCGGCACGTTACCCATTTCTGCGGTATTGGCAGATGACGACATCATGTTATGTATTAAACCGGGTGAACATGGCTCGACCTATGGCGGCAATCCGTTGGCATGCAGGGTAGCAATAGCGGCGTTAGAGGTAATCAAGGATGAGAAATTGGCGGAGCGTGCGGCAGAGCTAGGTGAATATTTCCGCGAACAATTACAGCAATTCCATCATCCTAACATCAAACAGATCAGAGGGAAGGGATTGCTGAATGCAATTGTCATCCATCACGAAAATCCGGAAGCAGCTTGGGAACTTTGTCTGGTACTGAAAGTTAACGGACTGCTTGCCAAGCCAACGCACGGCGATAAGATCCGTTTTGCGCCTCCACTCGTCATTACAAGGGAACAATTGGACGAATGCATTCATATCATTCAACAAAGCTTAACCGTACTGGAATAATAGTAATACTTTCAACCGATGCGGAATCGAATGGGATGCCGTTTTAATTTGCCAAATAGCAAGGAGTTACACCCCGCCACTATTGTGATACGTTTCGTGGTCTAATGATACCGGCTAAATTGGTATAATATCCGTAACTTGCGCCCACAAATTCAATAAATAAGCATGCACCAACAACAGCGGTACGACCGTCATGAAAGAAGAGAAGCGAATCAGCAGGTATATGGGATACGTGCGGTCATCGAAGCCATAGACAGCGGGAAAGAGATTGAATCTATTTTTGTTCAGCGTGGGCTTAGTGGTCAACTGCTCGTTGAACTGAAACAGGTGCTTAAGCAATACGGCATCACCTATCACCAGGTCCCGGTCGAAAAACTTAATCGCATGACGCGCAAAAATCACCAAGGAGTCATTGCGGTCATTTCACCGATTACCTATCAGCGGACGGAAGACCTGGTACCGTCCATCTACGAAAGGGGAGAAGTGCCGCTGCTTCTCATCCTTGACGGAGTTACGGACGTACGTAACATAGGTGCTATCGCACGTACTGTCGAATGCGCAGGTGTACATGCACTCATCGTACCAAAAAAAGGTTCTGCCGAAATTAACCCGGATGCCATAAAGACTTCAGCCGGGGCATTGTTTAAAATCAATGTTTGCCGGGAAGACAGTTTGGCCAAAACCGCCCGTTTTTTGCAGGAATCGGGAATCCAATTGATAGCATGTACAGAAAAAACAACCGACAACTTATATCAACTGGATTACACAGTGCCAACCGCATTGGTGTTGGGCTCGGAAGAACACGGCATCTCGGACGAACTTATCCGCATAGCCGATCACCTGGCAAAAATTCCCATGGCCGGATCGATCGCATCACTTAACGTTTCGGTGTCGGCAGGTGTTGCCCTTTACGAAGTCGTAAGGCAACGGTTGACAACCTAAGACTTATTCTGCAGTATTCTCAGTATCGGCTGCCGATTTCTTTTTCCGCTTCTTGGCACTTTGCCTTCTTTTGCCATAGGTACCTTTTACAATTTTGCCCCGTTTGGTTTTCTTATCTCCTTTTCCCATATTGAATAAATTTTTGATGTTAACAATACGATGGGCTTGCCTAGTAAGTACAAACTCCCTGAAAATGGGTTTCAAAAAACTGGAATACGAAGTTAATAAATGGTTACGACAAAAGACAATTAACATGCTGACATTTTTTCATGCCTCTCAAGTGGCATATTATCGTCTTAATTATAAGTTAAATTACACTTGTATGCTATTGTCAATCAAATTTATAAGTAGGTTATATAAACTATCAATTTGCATGTGAATGGAGCGTCGGTACAAAGTCGGTGGGTATGAGGTAATCGTTGAGCTTAATGAGGGGCTTGTGCGTATCGTAAATAACGATGCCTTCAAACATGCTGTAGCGGTTCAGTCCACGAACTCGGTGGCTTCCCTGATTGGTTCCATACAGGCAGATTATATAACAGGGTATGGAACGTCATTGGCTATCGGAGATAACTCTTTTGCCGTCGAAATTTGGGGGCATCTTTATTTTGAATATTTCTTACTGAAATATAATAAGTTACTTCGTATTATCTTTTTATTCGGTTTATATAAGAGGTTCCTTCGTTCGTGCCAGGTGTTTGATTGTGGAGAAGCAGGCAAAGACCCCAATAGGTGGGTTTGGGACCGGTTAGCCCGCTACCGCCGTACCATCGAAAGCTGGTTGCCGAAAATCCATTCATGGTTGATAGATAGGTAGTAATGGGGTCGCAAGCTGGTTGCGGATGTCATGTATGACGTGGGGCTATACAGACCCGAAGGTGTTCCGGGATATCTTCAAACGGATTGCCGGATTATCGCCGGTGGACTATGCCAACCGGTATAACTGATAAAACATGGACGATAAGCTATTTATGCTATGCGACTTCCCGCATATCTACGGCCACCACACGTGATACACCTTGTTCGACCATCGTTACCCCGTAGATAATGTCTGTGCTGGCAATGGTGCGTTTGTTGTGCGATACGATGATGAACTGGGACTGGTCCGAGAACTTGCGGATGATGTTATTGAACTTGTCAATATTGGTATCGTCCAGCGGTGCATCTACTTCGTCAAAGATGCAGAAGGGGGCTGGCTTTAACAGATACAGCGAAAACAAGAGCGCGGTGGATGTCAGCGTCTTTTCACCTCCGGAAAGCTGATTGATGGAAAGCGGCCGTTTGCCTTTGGGCCGGGCCATGATGTCGATGTCGGATTCCAGCGGGCTTTCCGGATTGCTGAGTATTAAATCGCATGTATCTTCTTCATTGAACAACGAGCGGAATACCGTGATGAAATTCTCGCGTACCTTGGTAAACGCTTCCATGAACTTTTCCCGTGCGGTATCGTCGATTTCCTGAATCGTTTCCAGGAGTGAGTTTTTGGCATCTAGCAGATCCTGTTTTTCCTTGACGATAAAGGTATAACGCTCGTTCATCTCCTGGTAGGCTTCCATTGCCATCGGATTGATGGTGCCGAATTCGTCCAGTTGCCTCCGTAGTTTTTCCGTTTTAAACCGCAGCGTTTCTTCGTCTTCTTCGGGCTGTTGCAAGCCGGTGTCGCTTTCTTCCGTATGGTTCGACATCAATTCGGTGATATCGATGGAGAATTCAACCGATAGCCGTTCTTTGAGCGCATTAAGATCTAATTTTAAATTGGTCTTTTTGTCACGCAGCTCGTCGAATAAGAAGTCGACCTGTTCTTTCTGGCGACGCAACCGGGTAATCTGTTCCTCGGTTTCATTGATTTTACCGCGGGAAGCATAGTAGTCTTCTTCTACGTCCTGCAAGCCCTTTTCATAGGCTTCTTTCTGTGCATACATGGCAATCAGATCCTCATCCGAATCATCGACATGTTGAAGCGTATCCTTGATATCCGCTTGTACCTGTTCGTATTCCGCCATATTTTTAGCAATCCGGGTTTCATAGGTCTCCCGTAAGCTTTCCCGGTATTCAAGATCCTTATCAATCCCGGATACCTTGTTCTGTTGCTGGTGAAAGCGTATGTTTTCTTGGTTATAGGCCGATGATTTTTCCGTGAGTACTTCGGAAAGTTCCTGGAATGCATGTTGCATTTCCTGTAATACGGTGCCTTGTTCTTCCTTATCAACTTGTAAGGTCTCCAACCGCGGTTCTGCCTCTTTGAGCTCACGGGTAATAGCAGCCATTTTCTGCTCGATATCCTGCTTACGGTTCTGGCTGTTGGCGATGAATGCCTGGTATTGTTCCTGCTTGGTTTTTACAGACACAAGCTCGTTGTTGAGCCGGTTGAGTTGCTGACCCAATTCCCCTATGCGGGTCTTTTGTGAATTTCCCTTCAGGCTCCCCAATCGCTGGGTGTCGTCATCCAGTTTTTGCTGACGGCTGGCGATCTGGTTGCTCAGCGATTTGATTTCCTTGGCCAGGTTTTCAAGGTTCTTGGCACGTCCGATGCGTTTCCCTTCGAACAGACCCACGGATCCGCCGGCCATGCCGCCCCTGTTTTTACTGAATTTGCCACTTTTGTGCAGGATGACGATGTCTTCGGTGGGCAGACTGCTTTCCAGCGTCTTTTCGTCGTTTGTCTGGAGCAGAAACACGTTATGCAGTAATCGGCGGCACAGGGGGAGGTATTGCGCTTCCACGCTGATGATATCCAATGCGGGGGTCAGCCGGTCGTCGATTGAAGGAATGCTATTGGGTGCCTGTATATCGCCAAGGGCGTCAAGTACAAAGAAATTGGCCCGTCCGCGTGCCGCATCGCTGAGCAGCCGGATGGCGTGCACCGCCTCGTCCTGACGTTGCACCACATAGTGATTCATATAAGGTTCTAGGTAGTTTTCAATGGCGATGCGGTAGGTTTCCTGACAAAATAGAATGTCTGAAAACAACGGATATTGCTTTTTCCACCCCGCATTTTTACGGAGGAAGCGGATGGATTCCGGGAAACCTTCGAGGTTGTCGACCAATGACTTCGTCAGGTTGTATTCGTTCTGCTTCGCGTCGAGCTGCCGGTTGTCCCGGATCAGCTCATCCTTAAGCACTTGGATGGCCGTTTCCGTATCGGTAATTTGCTGTTGGAGTTCGCTTTCCGATTGCACCGTGGCATCGTATTCTGTTTGCAGTGCTTCTATTTGTCCTTCCAACTGATCAACCAATGCGTTGAACTGGTCAAGTTCCGAAGCCTTTGATTCGGCATCCGTTATGTTCCGGACGCTTTCCTGTTCCAGTGCATCGTGCTGTATACGCAGCACGGCAATTTCCTTTTCGAGCTTGTAGATTTCGTTCTGCAACTCGTTTTGTTGGCGTACGGTGGCATCCAATTTATTTTTTGCGGTTTGCTGTTGGCCGCGGAGTTCATCCACTTCTCCCTTTTGTAGTTGCAGTGTGGCGGCAATGCCATCCAACTTGGTCTGTTCCACGAGCTGCTCTTCGTTGAGCCGCTTGATGTTGTATAACGCGTGGTTGAGCTGCTGTTTGTCCTGAGTGAGCTCATTAGTCAGGCGGATCTCTTTGTCCTGCAGGTTCCGTAGCTGCTCGTTTTTGACCTTTTTATCACTCTCGTAGGCACGTATTTTTGCGACGTATTCGTTGGTTGCTTTCTGCTGGGTGGCTAGGTTTTTCTCCTTGGCCAGGCTTTCCTGTTTTAGCTGTTGAAGCTGCGCCTCCAACGTAGCGATTTCTGTATTTATGCGTGTCTGTTCCGTACGTTGTGCCAGCTCCTGTTCCTCGATCTTGGCCAGCGATTCACTGAAGTGGGCGATGCGGTAGGAAGCCAGCGCGATGCTGAGTGTTTTATACTGTTCTTTGAGGCGGTAGTACCGTTCGGTCTTTTTGGCCTGGTTTTCCAGTGTTTTTAGGTTTTTTTCAATTTCGAACAGGAGGTCATCCACCCGCTCCAAATCACTTTCCGTATCTTTCAGTTTGCCGAGGGTCTGTTTCTTGCGGACTTTGTACTTGGAAATACCCGAAGCCTCTTCAAACAGGTTCCGGCGCGAATTTTCCTTGTTGTTGATGATTTCATCGATCATTTTAAGCTCGATAATGGAATATGTATCGGCGCCGATACCGGTGTCCAGAAAGAGGTCGGTAATATCTTTGAGCCGGCATTTTACATCGTTGAGCCGGTACTCGCTTTCGCCGCTTCGGTAGAGTTTCCGTGTGATGGTTACCTGAGAAAACTCCGTGGGCAGGATGTTCTTGGTGTTGTCAAACGAGAGTGATACTTCGGCAAGGTTGGCCGCTTTACGGTTTTTGGTGCCGTTGAAGATGATATTTTCCATCTTTTCCGAACGCAGCATGCGGGTACTCTGCTCACCCAGCACCCAGCGGATTGCATCCACTACATTGGATTTTCCGCATCCATTTGGCCCCACGATGGCGGTGACCCCTTCGTTGAAATGGATGGTTATTTTATCGCCGAAACTTTTGAAACCCTTTATCTCAAGCTTGGTGAGTTGCATCGGTATCTATCTTCTCTTTTCCTGTTTCCGTGGCGAATTTAACAAATTGGATTGATTAAGTACACGGATCGGCTATCTTTGTCCAATAATAGCAAACAATATGGGATATACGAGCCTTGCCGAATGCGTTAGCGACCTGGAGCGTCACAAACACTTGATCCGTATCCGCCAGGAGGTAGACCCGTATTTGGAAATGGCAGCCATCCATATGCGTGTATACGACGCACAGGGACCGGCATTGCTGTTTGAAAACATCAAAGGCAGCCCATTTCCGGCGGTTTCCAACCTATTCGGCACGTTGGAGCGGTCACGTTTTATGTTCCGCGATACCCTGGATAAGATCAAGGTACTGGTAGACGTCAAGTCCGATCCCATGCGGGCGCTGAAAAAGCCATTGCGTTATGCCCATGTGGCATCCACCGCACTGTCTGCACTTCCCTGGAAGAAGAAAAGCGGAGCACCGATCCTGCACAATACGACCCGTATCAGCCATTTGCCGCAGATTGTTAACTGGCCGATGGATGGTGGTCCTTTTGTGACCATGCCGCAGGTATATACCGAAGACGCGACTAAACCCGGTGTCATGCATGCCAATCTGGGCATGTACCGCATTCAGTTGGCGGGGAATGATTACATGACCGATACCGAAGTCGGCCTCCACTACCAACTCCACCGGGGTATTGGCGTGCACCAGACCAAGGCCAATGCACTGGGGCGACCTTTAAAAGTAAGCATTTTCGTAGGTGGCCCTCCGTCACATGCATTATCGGCAGTGATGCCACTACCTGAAGGATTATCCGAGCTGACATTTGCCGGTGCATTGGGTAACAGGCGTTTCCGGTATTTTTACGACGACGAAGGATTCTGTATTTCCGCGGATGCTGATTTTGTAATCACGGGAACCGTCTATCCACAGGAAAACAAGCCCGAAGGTCCTTTTGGGGATCACTTGGGGTATTACAGCCTGATCCATCCCTTTCCATTAATGCACGTGCATAAGGTGTACCACCGTCCCAATCCGATCTGGTCGTTTACCGTAGTAGGGCGGCCACCGCAGGAGGATACCAGTTTCGGTGCGTTGATCCACGAGATTACCGGTTCGGCCATTCCACAGGAAATAAATGGCCTCCATGCCGTTCATGCCGTAGACGCGGCGGGTGTGCACCCACTGCTTTTTGCCGTTGGAAGCGAGCGCTATACCCCTTATCTCAAAACCGACCGGCCGCAGGAAATTCTTACCATTGCCAATCAGATATTGGGCAAGAATCAATTGAGCCTTGCCAAATACCTTTTTATCGCCGCACACGAAGACGATCCGCAACTCAATATACACGATATCCCGGGCTTCCTGAAGCACATATTTGAGCGGATGGATTTCAGCCGCGACCTGCATTTCCATACCCGGACCACCATCGATACACTGGATTATTCGGGTGATGGGCTGAACGCGGGTTCTAAAGTGGTATTTGCCGCTGCGGGTGGGGCGAAGCGTACGCTATGGAGTGAGTTGCCCGGAGGTTTCGAGCTACCCCGGCCATTTGCTGCCGGTAAGCTTGCATTGCCGGGTATCCTGGCCGTCGAAGCACCTTCCTATGCTGATGACGCAACTGAAACGGAACGCATTGAAACTTGGTGCGGGGAGATTGAAAACCAGGATTTATCGGGCATCGCTTTGATGGTGCTGTGCGACGATGCGGCGTTTACGGCTGCCGGTGTAAACAACTTAGTCTGGATTGCCTTTACCCGAAGTAACCCTTCCCACGACATTCATGGCGTAGGAAGCTTTATTCAACACAAACATTGGGGGTGCCGTGGACCACTGATCATCGATGCGCGCAAAAAGCCCCATCATGCACCCGAATTGATCAAAGATCCCGATGTGGAAAAACGGGTGGACGCTTTGGGAGCGGCTGGCGGGCCGCTGCACGGGATTATTTGAGAAACCGTCATCCTCATCAGCGGTTAAACCAATAGTTGATTTTTATCATGAACGTGTTCGTGGCCGGCAGTCCGAACATCCGGTCCAGGTTGCTTTCCCACCCGGGGTGATAGATAATGTCCTGATAAGATCGGTTGTGCTGCCATACCAGGTAAAGCGTCGAACCGGGAAGGTATTCCCAGCGGGCAACTAGGTTGGAACGGAGTTCATTGAAACTGAAATCCGGATTTTTAAACGATAGCTGGCCATTACTGCCATCGACAAAATAATGGCCATCGTTCAAACTGATGTCATTGTCGGCAATCCGATAGAATCGGTTGGAATAGCTACGTGACCGTGTATCAGCCGCTAGTTTGAAGTTGTCGTATTTTGCCACCGACGTAAACGGAGAACCATAGTATTGGATCGAGATATCCGGCGTGACATTGACCTGTATATTCACGGTCACCCCATACGTTTTCTGCTTCATCCGGCCCATCACATATTCCGTTTGACCATCCGTATCGGCAGGCGGCTGTACGCTGCTTACGTATTGCAGGTTATCGGCATTCCAAGCATAATCAAATTGTCCGGTCAGGCGCATGTGGTTTCCAATGCGGAAAATCAAGCTCGGATGTACCTGGTTATACCCCGTTTCCTCGGCCAGGTAATGCCGGCCGTCATAAATCAGTTTATACACCACCCGTTTTGCCCGGTCAGAGTTTACGCTGATATTGGTTTCGAAGTTTGCGTTATACCGCATATCCGGTCCTCCCCGTAGTCGGCGGCTATCCACAGTATTCCAACTAAAGGTTTCCTTCACATCCATCTCGATCCGGTGTTTTATGCTCAAGCTACGCCAACGGATAGCCACATCGTTGTTGATTGCGTCACCGCCGTAATTCCAGATATTTTTCTGGGTCAGGTTGATTCCTGCAAATCGGAACGGACCCCAGGGATCGGTTTTCCGGAAAGCAATTTCCGTTTCGTTCAGCTTATAGTCCGATTGCCTCATGTATCCCACGTCGTTGAGGTCAAATCCGGGTGATGACCAACTGAATAGCTGGGAGAAGTTCCATTGCGCGTTACCTTTTTTCCCCACTTTTACATAACCACCGGTTCCATGCATCGAGCGGCTATCCGGACTAAGGTTCAGATAGCCGGCTCCGGACTCCCGGTGGAAATAGTGTACCGCATTTGTTTTCGTTTTTAACAAAGCTTCCGGCGACCCATGCAGGGTACTGAACATGCCTTTCGCATCGATGTAATAAAGGCGGTTTGCGAAATATTGGGTTACATCCACGCCTGCCGTGAATGCGTTGCCGATCATGGCATCCTGGAGATGCTTTTTTGTCAGATTCCGGTTTACGGCGGTCACCATACCCCCCAATAGGGTATTTCCATTCCAGTTTTTCTGAATCCGCGCAACGGTATAATTAGTCAGCGGTTCGGTCACTTCTCGGTCGTATATCCCGTTGCGCATCACTTTTGACGAGGTTTGGGCGGTAACACTTTCCAGCAACCCCACGGTCAGCCCCTTCCGGTTTGTTCCGGTTAATTTCAGGGCACCGATGATGGGGATGAAGGTAGGGGTGCTGGCAAAATTCTCGACGTTGTCTATACCCTGGGGTTGGTAGAAGGGCATGGCACCGATCCTGCGGGAATAGAACATCATCCCCTCAGCGTTGTTGTCAAATTCCAGGATATGCTTTCCCTCGAGGAAAAAGGGTCTTTTTTCGTCGTAGAACACCTCATAAGCAGATAGGTTCATCACGGAGGGATCCAGCTCCACCTGGCCATAATCGGGATTGATGGTGAGATCCAATGTAAAATCCTGCAGGGCTACTTTTGCATCTAGACCTGCGCTTCCGTTCCATTGGCGGCCTTTCTGAAAAGGACTTTGGGGTATTTGGGGTTCGACTGTATGTTTACCCATCACATAGGGCATAAATTCCACCCCCCGGGGTTTGGGCAGGTCAGTTAAGCCATGCATTTCACCAAAGGAAAAGACGTGTCCGTTATTCTTGATGGGAATCAGGCTCCAGTTTTGTACCTCATTATTCCTGCGGATGATGCGCCTCACGTGCAATCCCCATATTCCATCCGTGTCCTTCTGGTTATACCTCAGTTGGCTGAATGGAATGCGGAGCTCCGCTGTCCAGCTCGAATCCGATAGGTTGATGTGTGTCCGTCCTTCCCAAACCGCATTCCAGCTTAGGTTTACCGAAAGTTTGTCTGTAACCGTCAGGTCTGTTTTATTTCCCCCTAAGTTGATGTTGAATTCCGGAGCCACTCGGTAATCGTGATACGTATCAAATGCGATGCTGATCAGGTCCCCGTTACTGTTGTCATCCCGGTTCCCGATAAAAGCATTCATGGTTTCAGGATGCTGATCTTTGCAATAAACACCTATGTAGATATGCTGATCGTCGTAGAAAATCTTCATGCGCGTCCACGAAGCTGTGTATACGCGTTCAAAAGGAATAACCTGGGAAAATTTTTCAGACCATTCACCGTCGTCCTGCCATACATCTTCGTCCAATTTTCCATCTATTTTGAGGCGTTCTCCGTTAAGCCGGGTGATATGATATACGCGTTTGTAAGCATCTTCAAAAGTGACTACTTCTTTCCGTTCATCCTGCGCCCTGGATTGCAGGCAGGCAAAAACGAGAAGCACCACGCAAGGGTATTTTATCATGTATTATTTTAATTGGCGTGCTAAGTACTGCCAAAAGTATTAAAATTAGTTACAATTGCGCGGATTAATTGGGGTAAAGCACCTGACAGTTGCTACAGAAAAAACTCCTTCTGTTGGTTTTGCCTGTATGGGCCTTAGTGAAGGGGATGTAACACCGTGGACATGTCTTTTTGGTATGTGCTAACCAGTGTTTCTTTAACGTAAATTCTTTCTTCCAATGAAGAAACTGAAACGCATAATTCCGGACTTCCTGCACCATCTCTGCTAATTTAGCATTGGGTAGCGCTCCTAAAACCGACAAGGGGTGCACCCGGATACGGAATAGCACTTCATTCTTGATGATGTTTCCGCTTCCGGCGAATATATCCTGATTCAGCAAAGCATCACAGGCAAGCATACCGGGCAAGCGTTTCAGCTTTTCCAATGCCTTTGCAGCATTCCATTCATCGGCCATGATATCGCCAGACCAGTCATAAATTTCATGGACCGGTTTATCGAAGAGCTTTACAGAACATGCATAAAAGTTCAGCTCATCGGCTTCAAACTGTAAACTTAGTCTGACAGGAGAAGGTTTTCGTTCGTTGATGCGGTAACTCCCGAATAAAAGAAAGTGGACCCGGAGGGTATGTGCTTTGAAACAAATCAGGAAATGTTTGCCCCAGGAACGAAAGCTTACTACGGTTTTTCCCAGCAATACATATTGGTCGATTTTGCTGTTGCCCTCCACTGCACGGATCTGATGCCCCTCCAGGTGCAAAGCTTCCACAGCTTCTCTCAATATAACGATAGATGGCCCTTCCGGCATGAAACGTAAATTAGCATTTGATTGTGGCCGGTGCTTGGCCAGCACTCGTTGCTAACGAGTTTCTGATACAACAATTACGCTAAGGGAATGTTCTCAATTAAGAGCGTATCCCGTTTCAATATGTTATGTGCTCATCCACTTCGTACTTCATGCCCGGATAATTCAGTATCCTGCGCATCAAGCCCATTTGGCCACTGAGATAGTCTTCCCTGCCGATGCACATACCGACAAAGTTGAGTACCGTTTCCGGGAAAAAAGAAACATTCATGTGTAACGGAAATTCTTCGCTCAATCGGGCATCGGTAATCGTTAGCAGCGCATTATAAATAAACGGGGATACCTTGTGAAAATTCTCTTTAAGTTCTTTTAGCGTGGGGTAGGTGTTGTTTTCGTCCAGTGCTTTGGCCCGAAAAAATAAATCGTTGTACGGATCGGGCTCTTTACTGCCCAATACATTCGCCAGGCCATAGCGCATATTGACAAAATTCCCCGCCATCCAGACGATGTGATTGGTTCTGCCCTCAATTCGTTTTAACGCATCTTCTTCCGAAATACCATCCAGCACATTCAGGAAACTTTGTGTATGCATCCTGTAGGCAGGAAGGATCAGATTCAATTGGGATGATAAGGGAGTGTCCATAACTTTTTGCTTTTAGGAGTCCGTCATTCAGTTTACAAAATCAAAAATAGGATACATTGCCTAGTTATTACGATGACAAACGCGACAATATAGAGGGGCAAATAAGACAGAATTTACGTACTATTGTAAAAAGACACATACATGCCCTGGGATCCACAACGATATAATCGGTTTAAGCAAATCCGTTACCAACCGTTCTTCGATCTGCTAAATTTCATTTCAGCGGAAAATCTGAAAAACGGTGTAGATGTTGGCTGCGGAACCGGTGAACCGACGTCATTCCTAGCGGACAAATTTAAAAACGCAAATTTTCTGGGCATTGATTGTTCGGAAGAAATGCTCACGGAATCCCGTCGGTTTGAGAAAGATAACCTGCATTTTGAAAGGGCTACCATTGAGGAATTTGCCCAATCCACATCAACATGGGATCTGATTTTTAGCAATGCAGCACTCCAGTGGTCAGATAACCATCGGGAGTTGTTTCCGAAACTGATTGCTAAATTACATCCGGGTGGACAATTTGCGGTGCAGATGCCCTTTCAGAGGGAAAATGTGCTGAACCAATTGCTGCTTGAACTGGTATCCGAAAAACCGTTTGCTGATTTGCTGGGCGGGTTTATCCAGATTTCGCCCGTGTTGACAATAGATGATTACGTAAAGCTGCTGTTTGATAGCGGACTACAAGACCTGGATGTTTCGTTAAAAGTCTACCCGATCATTGCAAAGAGCGAAACAGAACTGTATGAATTTATTTCCGGTTCTGCACTTATTCCTTATATGGAGCGACTGGATGAGGCGGCGCAAGAATTAGTAAAGACGGCGTTTATACAAAGGATACAAACCTATTTTGCTTCGTTTCCCGCAGTTTATCCGTTCAAAAGAATTCTGATGTACGGAGTTCGTGAATAAACACGTTCCCGTTGTCCATTCATTTCCCTTCGTCTTCGCATTGATCGCTGAATCGGAATCCGACTTCATTATGCGACTTATTCCGTTGGCTAATGTACTGCGCAAATCCCGTACGCATTTCCTCGGAAATCCCGGGTGTCTCTTCCGCTGCCCAAGGTAAATTCCGTTGTGGCCAATCGCACTCCCTATCGTATCGTTTCCACATCTCATGTCGCTTTGAAGTGACTTTTAGGTCATTTGACCAATATGCATTGCCCAGCCGGAGATTGTCGTAGAACGATTCAAAGCTATCAAACAGGTAATAAATGAGGCCTGATGCCTTTAAGATATTGGCCCAGGCATCTGCTTCCGAAATATAGCCGGCCATGAACGCCTCGCGCGACATCGGAATTACGCGCCATAAGTCAAACCCCCAAATGAGGGATTTGGGTCTGCCCGGCCGCCCTTCAAAACAGGCATTTACGTAGGCCGCAGGTTTATCGATCAATCCTGCCAGGCGGTTGATGAAATTCGCCTTTTGGCTTTCTATGTTTTTTAAATCCTCGTATGTGGCTCCACGTACGTACGATTTATAGTTCAGGAAATAGTCCATATCCAGTGCGAATGGCTTGGAATGCATACCGCCAAAGAGTTCCTCAACCACGTTGTCGTATTGGGCTTTGCTTACGACGCCCCAGTCTTCATTTAAGCCTTGCCTATAATTACTCCTGTCGGCGACATAGAAAGAAGTGGGTTTGAATTTCGGATCATTGACGCGGATGTCACACGGGTAGTATTCCAACGTCTTGAGCCAGAAGCCACCGTGGTACATCTCTACGATATGCAACCGCAATGCCTTCGCCTGTGCGGGGGTCAAGGGCATAATATTTCCCAACCGGTAGTATTGCATTTGCTCTTTGGCAGGGAGGTTGGCCGCTCGTTTGTATAGCAGATACAATAACCCCGCCACCAGTACAAAGCCGGTAATCGATATTCCCAGCAGTACTACTTCCGGATTTGATCCCGACCCCACAGTTGGGGAGTTGTCTTTAAGCATGCCGGATACTGAGAAATACAGCAATGCACCAAACAGGAAAGTCAGCATACCCAGAAAGTAGACAGTCCATTGTTGGGCCTCAAAAAACCGGGCCAGTGCTTTTGCCCCCTTGGCCACGGGTATGCGTTCGCGGGTATTCGGTGTATTTTGGAGGAGATCAGGGTTATTCATGGTTTGCGGGGATTTTATATGCGTCAAAATTATCCTGATAGGTAGCCGATTCAAATTCGAAATCGGTGTCAACGCCTTTGAACCTGTTCTTCCTGCCGCCGCTGCTGAATTTTGTGTGGAAGGTGGGGCCCTCGAAATTGCTGTGATCTGCACGCATGGTTTCAAATGTAAAATCCCCGATATCTTCCGAAAGACGCAGCGTTATCGTGCTATCCTGTGGATTCACCGATTCAACGATTGCCCAACCCGCTCGCAATTTACCTCCGGCCATATAATCCCGCCCGAATAGGCTCCCGTAATAGCGGTCGCCCACCTCAGGCAATTGTGTGAATGCAGCCCGGTTACCTTCTTGTTTTGGTGCCGACACGAAAACGGCGTAAACGAAGGCCGCAATACCCACCATCACGAGCAGTCCCGCTACGGAAAAGACCAGCTTGCCCAAAGTCGTGATTTTGCGGTAACGTTGAACGGGATTTTCCTGGATTTGTTGCTGGACCAGCGCCTTCATTTCCGGTGTCCACTTCCGTGGTGGGATCTCTGCTTCGTCCTCCCCGAAAAACTTGGCAACCGGCTTTTTGACGACGGTTTCATTGAATCCCGTGCGTATAATGTCACGGTATAATACCAGATATACTTGTTTCTTTCTACCTGTCGAGTCATCGTCGATCGGGTAGGAACCGTTAAAATACGGTTCATATTCATGGTTTATTGAAATGATGATCATAGCGAAATAGGGCACTTAGTGGTTATAGCGTTTTTGCAAGTCGTTCAACATGGTGTCCAACGCTGAGTTCGCTTCATTCAGGACCTCCGCGTCAATGTCCGACATGCGGGTTGCATTCGTCAGGTTTGCCTGCTGTGCCGAGAAATCCAGTTGCGCCATTACCGAACCGTCTCCCCATAGGAAATCGTAAATCAACGCCGTACCGCGCTGGTGTTTCTCCTGATACTGTGCGAGATCTTTCAGCCAAGCTAGCATCGGCAGGATTTCGAGGTAGTTTTCACTGAACATAAGAATAATCAGGTACCACGTGCCGGGAGCGTCGTCGTAGTGTTGGGCGGCTCCCATGCGGGTATCCTTCAGAAATTCATCGATCAGTGTGCGGTTTGTATCCAGTCGATAGGGCTGGATGTCTGTTAGCGGAGGCTTCGAAACCATGTCATGGAGATCCCACCAAGCCGTCCAGTCATCATCGAGCACTACCTCCTTCGGTTTGCCATCCAGGAATTCTTGGAGTCTTTCTTTTTTAATTTCAATCTTCACGTAGAGTGAGTTCGGCTCTGACATACGGAATTATTTTCTGCTCAATTAGTAACCAATAATTTGTTGTTGCTTTTCATTTCTGCAATGAATTGGCATATCCCAAAGTTGGGAATGAATTTCCGGAATGGACAGCATCTTTGATCGACAAACTATCTACAATTTTGATTGAAGCATATACAAAGCGTATACGAGTTAACCATAGGGAGTTGCTGTGGCCACAATCTGTGTAGTCAATCCAAACACAAAGCCTTCCTCCATTACGGGGAAGGCCTTCTATTCGGTGTTAACTATTTTAGACCTCGATGGGAGGTGTTGTATTAGCGTGTTGTGCCAGCGGTTTGAGCTAACGCCTTTTTTGCTTTGTTAAATTCTTTCTCTTCTTTTTTGAGGGCTACCTCCAATTGCTTTTGCAGTTTTGCGATTTTCTTTGCCTCATAGGCATCGCGTTCAGCATGCAACTTGGCATAGCGGGCATTGATTTCGTCGATAGCCTTTTTACTTTGTTCCACGCGGATGCCCTTATCGATGTCCTGCTGGTACACACCTACGAAAAATTTATGTTCACGATCCAGGTCGGCATGATTGCCAAGGCTGGTTCTAATCCGTGCTTCCGCGAGGTCATACTGGTTATAAAGTACGCCCATGTTGTACTCGTGGAAGGCAACCGCTTCTTTCAAGGTTGCAACGTCACTTTTGCCGGTCGAGGGGTCAGTAGGAGTTCCGGCAAAACTATTTCCAAGGGCTGCTACACTAATCAGGGTGCTTAATACGAACGTTTTCATGATGATCTTGTTTATGATTATAAATTCTTGTTACTATTGTTTTTTGTAAATAAGACGACGAAGTGGAAAAAACGTTGCAGCAGGGTTGGATGATTTTAGACAAATGGTAGCTATGAATCGACCAACAAGTAGCACGTTAGACTAAAAGGCCGATTTAATAGACGAATAGCAGGTTCGTTTCGTAAATTTGTTCCCGTTTATGAACATCCTTCACACCGCCGACTGGCATTTGGGTCAGCTTTTTCACGAGTACGACCGCGTCTACGAGCACCAGCAATTTCTGGATTGGTTAGTGCAGACGTTGCAGCGGGAGGAGGTAGACGTATTGTTCGTCAGCGGGGATGTATTTGATCTGTCCAATCCATCCGCTGCGTCCGTCCGGCAATTCTACACGTTTCTCAACCGGGCCAGCAATGCCCGTCCGGATATCCAAATTGTAGTCACGGCAGGCAACCACGACTCCGCATCGCGGCTGGAGTCGCCGAAACCATTGCTCGAATCGGCTAACATCCATATGGTCGGGGTGGTTGAAAAAGACGGAGAGGGAAACATCGATTACGATAAGCTCATCATCCCGCTTATTAAGGATGGAAGCGTAAAAGCATGGTGCCTGGCTGTCCCATTCCTGCGCATGGGCGACTATCCTGCCCTCGCCGATTGCGATAATCCGTATGCAGAAGGTGTGGCAGCATTCTATCGGAATCTATATCAAACGGCTAAAAGCAAATATCAACCCGGGCAGGCACTCCTTGCCATGGGGCACCTGCATGCCAAAGGCGCGGAGACATCTGATATGGATAAAACTGAGCGGCTCATTATGGGAGGCGTGGAGTGTATCGCCGCTTCCGCCTTCCCGGATGACTTGGCTTATGTAGCGTTGGGCCATATCCACAAAGCACAGCGGGTCGGTGGCAGGGAGCATATCCGGTACGCTGGCAGCCCGTTGCCCATGTCGTTTTCGGAGATCAACTATAAGCACCAGGTTATCCTATTCACCGTTGAAGAAGGGCAGATTACCGAACCCCGGGCCATCGAAGTGCCCGTTACCGTGCCGTTGCTTAAAGTACCGGCTGTTCACAGCCGTATGGGAGAAGTATTGCTTGCCCTGCAGCGGTTACCGGTAGCGGCAGGGAAGGACCGCGCGACAGCTCCGTACTTGCAGGTGTCCGTCTTGCTCGATGCGCCCGAGCCGGGGCTGCGCCATAAGATCGAACAGGCCATAGCCGATAAATATGTCCGCCTTGCCCGCATCGATACGCGGTATCCGGCACAAAAAAATCCGGCAACAAGTGGGCTGATGCAATCGCCCGATCCGCTTCAAACACTCAGGCCGGTAGACGTCTTCAAGCGGGTATACGAATCGCGGTATGCCAATGAAGTGCCCGTGGAACTGATGGCACTGTTCAACGAAGTTGCCCAGCAAGTCTATGAAAAGGAAAGGGGTGAGGCATGAAGATATTGGCCATCCGTTTTAAAAACCTCGCTTCGCTGGAGGGTACTACGGAAATCGACTTCACGCACGAACCCTTATGTTCAGCGGGTATCTTCGCCATTACCGGCCCTACCGGAGCAGGCAAGTCTACCATTTTGGATGCCCTGTGCCTCGCATTGTATGCAAAGACCCCGAGGTATGCACAGGCCCGCGAAATGGGTGTCGAGATCGCAGATGTGCAGGGCAGCACCATCCACCAAAGCGATGTGCGTGCCATTTTACGGGATGGTACGGCGGATGGCTATGCCGAGGTGGATTTCGTCGGCATCGACGGTCAGCGCTACCGAGTCAACTGGAGCGTGCGCCGTGCGCGGAACAGGGCAGAAGGTGTCCTCCAGCAGGCAAACACCACGCTAAGAAACCTCACCTCGGGCAACGACATCGGTGGGCGGAAAACCGAGCTGTTGGCTGAAATTATCCGGTTGGTTGGCCTCAATTACGAGCAGTTTATCCGCTCGGTACTCCTGGCACAGGGCGATTTCACGGCCTTTCTCAAAGCAGACAAAGACCAGAAAGCGTCGTTGCTGGAAAAGCTGACCGGTACGTATATTTATTCGGAGTTATCAAAGAAGGTATTTGAGCGCTACCGGGAGGAAGACCAGCGGCTTATATTGCTGCAGCGCAGTCAGGAAGGTATCGTTACGCTTACCGATGACGAATTAAACGCGCTCAAAGGTCAGGAAGCCGCGTTAGCAAAAACGCTCGGACAACTGGAAGCGTACATCAACGCGACCGCGATTGAAATCAAATGGCACGAAGATCTGAACAGTTACCAGGCGCAGGTACGGGAGGCGGCACATGCCCTCCGGGAACGCCTTGCCGAAAAGGAGCAATCTGCGCAGCGCGGAAACTACCTGAAACAGGTAGAGCAGGTTCAACCCACCCGCACGTGGGTGGATGCGCTGCATGAAACCGACGGGCAACTCATCCGCAGGCGGGAAGCATGCGAAGAAGCCCGGTCGCAGCAACAGTTATTGACCCAACAAGTTGCAGAAGCTGAAGCATCCGTGGTCGAAGCAACTCAATACCTGGAGGCACAGGTTACCACCCAGGAAGAAGCCAAGCCCCTGCTGGATACTGCTAAAAAGCTGGATGCGCAATTACAGGCCAAAGAGGCTGAAGTTGCCGACGCTCAGCAGCAATTGGATGCCCGCAAAGCGAAATGGGAGCACAGCCGTCAGCGCCTGTCACAAGAGCAGCACGAAGCCGAAGCGCTAACCCAACAAATCGACAAGCGGCAGGAATGGAAGGAAAAACGCAGCAACCGCCGGTCGGTAGCCGAAAACTGTACACTCATCATAGCTAAGCTTGGCGATGCCCGGAAGCAATTGGAGGCGGTCGAAAAGGCTTCGGAGCATGTAGTCCGGTACGAAGCCGAAATCAAAGCGAAGAACGTTGACTATATGCAACTGGCCCAACGTGCTGAAAACCTTACTAAAGAAGTAAGCGAAACCGCAACCCAGCTTGATGTCCTGCAAAAGGAGCTCTCGATGATCCCTGCCGAGCAATTGCAGGAGGAGAGCAAAGGGCTAAGCGTCCGGTCAGAGGATATCCACGGTGCGCTTCAGGTATGGCGGCAAGTGGGAAAAGCCCTGCAGGCTGCACATACTTTAACGGAAAAAATAGCAAATGCCCGCAGGGAATTGGCTGATCAGGAAGTACAGCTTACGGCAGCGTCTATGGCTCTACAGGCTGTCACCGAACAGCGCAGAGCCTCAGCTGCGATGCTGGAAAAGGCCACCCTGGCCGCATCTGAAAATGTGGAAGCGCTTCGGGCAGAATTGGTAGCAGGACAACCCTGTCCGGTATGCGGCAGCGAAATGCATCCTTATGTCCATGAAAATCCACAGCTCAACCATGTGCTGGATGAGTTAAGGAAAGCCCATGAAACCCTTGAAGCAGCGTATGGTGAACAGCTGACCCGTCACAGCCAACTGACGCAGTCGGTCGATTCGTTGCGGCAAACCATCGCTACGCTGGAAGCCGACCGGCAAACAGGCGAGGCCGAACTTCTGTCACTGACCAACGCATGGAAGAATTTCGCCATCAGCGCAACCTGTGCGGATATTGCGGAGGAAGAGCGGGACGACTGGCTCGTGGGGCAACTCACTCAAACCAAAGCCCGGCGGGAAGCTGTTGCTGAGCAACTTGAACACCATCAACTGTTGCAATCCGAGCGGGAAGTTCTCCGGCAAACGTGGCAAAACCTGCAAACCGCACATATGGATACCGCCAACGCAGTGAAAGATGTGGAGCTGGCTATCCAGGTACTCAACGAACGTCTTGCTCATGCCCGATCTGAGCAAGCCGACGGTACCGTCAGCCTCGAAGATACGCTGACTTCGTTGCAGTCCAATTTCCCCGATGACCTGTGGATTGCCAATTGGAAAGACCGGCCCGACATTTTTGTGGAAAGCATCCGCTCCTTTGCAGACGAATGGAAGCAAACAACCGAAGCATTGGAACGCGACCGTAACACGCTTGATATATTGCGGGCTACGATCGCCGGTATAGTAACGGAAGAACAAGCCTTAGCCGCGGATGTCACCCAGGCAGCGCAGGATCTCGCCGATAAACAGGGCGCTTATCACGTGCTCAGTGAAACCCGCCGATCCATTTTTAACGGAGAAGCAATTGAAGCGGTAGAATCCCGGTTGAAGCAGCACGTGGTCCATGCACAGGATCGGTTAAATACCCAAAGGCAACTCCAAACACATCTTCAAACGGAAAAAACCCAAATGGATGCGATTATCAGCGAAGCCGAGCGTGAGATTGCCCGGTTGGATAAGCGTGCGCGTGAGCTGACCGTAAACATAGAACAATGGTTAGCGGATTACCGGGGCAGGCAGCACGTCGCACTGGACCGGACTGCACTGAAGGCATTACTTTCGCATCCCGCGGAGTGGATTGCCGACGAGCGGGAAGCGCTTTCGGCCATTGAACGTGCCGTTACCCAGGCCATGTCTGTATGGGAGGAGCGCCAGCGGCAACTTACCCAACACGAAATAAAGCGGCCGTCTGACCAAACCGTAGGTGATCTGAGGCTGAAATTGGAACAACAGCAGGCCAGCCGGTCCGAATCCCTTCGGGAACACAACGAAATCGGATTCCGGTTAAAGCAGGACGAAGCCAATAAGCAACGTCTGGGCGATTTGCTGGCCACTATACAGGCACAGGCTGCGGTGGTGGAAAATTGGTCCAAGCTGAATGAAATTATCGGCTCGGCCGATGGTAAGAAATTTCGGCAGGTAGCACAGGAATACACGCTGGATGTGTTGCTTGGTTACGCCAATGTGCATTTGGAAGTACTATCCAAACGCTATCGGTTGGAGCGGATACCGCATACGCTGGGCCTACAGGTATTGGATCAGGACATGGGCGATGAAGTGCGTACCGTATATTCCCTTTCGGGTGGCGAATCCTTCCTGGTCTCCCTGGCTTTGGCATTGGGACTCGCCTCGTTATCGGCCAGCCGCATGAACGTCGAGTCTTTGTTTATTGACGAGGGCTTCGGCTCGCTGGATCCGAACACACTCAACATCGCAATGGATGCGCTGGAGCGCCTGCATAACCAGGGACGCAAGGTAGGGGTGATTTCGCACGTGCAGGAAATGACCGAGCGGATACCGGTGCAGATCAAAGTGAGCAAGCTGCACAGCGGGCGGAGCAGTGTCGAAATTGTTTCATAAAATTTTACGATCTTTACGATCTAAAAATGATCACATGATAGAGCCCTTTGATATCGAAATCTTCGAGTACACCTATTCCGTTTTTCCCGAAGAAGAAGGTGTATATACCATCTATAAGGAAGGAAAAGAATACCTGCAGATACAAAAAGACACCGAAAGCCAATGGCTCAAACTCGATCCTGAGTCAGGAATCCCGCTTTTTGGGTTGGACGAGGAGGTAAATGCGATCGGACAGGCAATCGCCGTCCGCGAAAAAAATAACCTGTAAAGCCTCAAAGTTCTGTAAACCCCAAAATTCTCCTTATTTTTGTTCACAAATAAAAGGGGGACGAGAGAATAGCATGCCAGTAAAAATACCAGACAATCTTCCAGCGATCGCGCAACTCAAAAATGAGAATATATTTGTGATGAATGACCTGCGGGCGAATACACAGGACATCCGTCCGATGCGTGTCATTATCCTGAATCTGATGCCGCTGAAGATTTCAACGGAGACGGATTTTATCCGGTTGCTATCCAATAACCCGCTGCAGGTTGAGGTTGAATTTCTCCGTTTGGATACCCATACGCCCAAAAATACGCCCTTGGAGCACCTGGAATTATTCTACAAAGGTTTCAGGGAGGTCTCGGAAAATTATTACGACGGAATGATCATTACCGGCGCGCCCGTGGAGATGCTTGAATTCGAAGAAGTATCCTACTGGGATGAAATCCGGATGATTTTCGATTGGGCGAGAAAACACGTCACGTCGACGCTGTATATCTGTTGGGCCTCCCAAGCAGCACTGTACCATTTTTACGGGGTCAAAAAAATTCCGTTGGACAAGAAGCTGTTCGGAGTGTTCAAGCATACCGCAGTTGATAAAAGGCATCCATTGTTCCGTGGTTTCGACGATGAGTTTTACATTCCGCATAGCCGTCATACCACCCTTGAAGACATCAATTCGGAAGAGGTTGCGATTCTGTCGGAATCAGACGAAGCGGGGGCAGCTATCCTTGCATCGCGCGGAGGCCGTGAATTTTATTTGACCGGGCATTCTGAATATGCGCCCCGGACACTCCATGAAGAATACGTAAGGGACTTGGAAAAAGGTGTTCCAATCGATATGCCGAAGCATTATTACGCAGCAGATAATCCGGAAAATCCACCCGTTGTCCGTTGGACAAGCCATGCGAATCTGCTGTTCAATAACTGGTTAAATTATTTCGTTTACCAGGAAACCCCCTTTGAACTGGCGGAAATAGCACATTTGGAAGAAATCAAACACAACGGTTAACGACATTGGGTAAATATGTACACCGTTTTTACAGTTGCTCCGGGTACAAATTCAAAATCGATAGCGCCCGCTTGAACTCCGATTGGAGTGGGGCTCTAATAGTCAAATCCAGTCCGGTAATGGGGTGTCTGAAATGCAGTTTGCTTGCATGCAATAACAGGGTGTCCATGTGAAACGTTTGCTTCCAGAGTCTGTTCTGTTTATTGCAGCCGTGGGGCCGGTCCCCGATAATGGGGTGTAGGATATGTGCGAAATGCCGTCGCAGCTGATGCATCCTGCCGGTCTCCGGCCGGGCTTCAACGAGTGAGTAGCGTGACGTTTGGTGCTTGCCGAAGGGAAGTGATATTTCTGCGCTTGCCACGGTAGAAAAGCGGGTCAATGCATCTTGCATGCTGCCGTTTTCCTTTTTTAACGGGTAGTCTATCTCGCCTTTTTGCGGCGTGTAGCCCCGCAATATCGCCAGATAGGTCTTGTGCGTCTGTCGGGAGGCGAATAGTTGCTGCATCTTGCTGTCGCTGGCTTTATCAAGTGAAAACAAAAGTATACCACTGGTTTTTCGGTCCAACCGATGGGCCGGGTAAACCAGTTGTCCGATCTGGTCCCGCAACAGCTGAAGTGCAAACTGTGACGCATCGTTCGCGATTGACGAACGGTGCACCAACAGTCCAGCGGGTTTGTTAACCGCGATCAAGTGTTCGTCTTTATACAGGATATCGAGTACCATTCTTTCCGTTGCGAATATAGGATTCCTGCACGCAATTTACTACCTACGATTCGGCCTGTGAGACCTGTGGCCGGCTGGTAATACTTATTTAGCTAATGCTTCGTCGATTTGATTGTTGCCCAATCTTGCCGTCAATTGACCCGGACGTTGGGGATTGTTATTGGCAATGGTACCGTCTCGGTTAATCAAGATATATTGTGGAATGGCATGAACGTTATATGCTTGGCAGACGGGATGCCTGCTCCAGCCCTCGGCAATCAGGTTCACACCGTGTAATTCCTGTTGTTTGAGAGCGGCTTTCCACTGCGCTTCGCCTACGTCTACGCAGATGTTGACAAATACCACGTCTTTATCTTTGTAGTACTCGTGTACCTTTGGTACATAGTGCTGGATATCGTACATGCAGGGCGCACAATATACCCCCCAGAAATCAATGTATACTACTTTTCCCTTGAAATCGGCTAAAGAGACCGCTTGGCCCGCTTCATTTTTTAACGTAAAAGGAGGAGCTTCTCTGCCTGGATAGATGTTTTGCATACGGGCATAAAGCTGTTCCGTTTCTGATTTGAAAAATGGGGTTTTACACTCCTCAATAAATAGAGTATATGCATCTTTTATATAATCAAAGGGAGTCTGTCTGAGATATCGGGTTAATTCCTGCGCCATTAGCCAGTCCTGCATAATGTTCGAACCCTGGGAAGCGCGCACCCGATGATACCACGTTATCGGGAAATTTACCTGTTCGCTTCCTCCATTTATCGTTTTGGTTCCCATATATGGATTTGCCTTGCTTGTGGTCGCCATATAAAAATCACGGAAGTCGGGAATATGGATGAAATGGCTTTCATCGTACCAAGGAAAAGGGTCATCCAGTTTGAAAACCGCATAGTCGGGTACGGTATCCAACACGGCCCGCAAGCGAAAGGTAGGGTAGAGTTGTTGGTCAATCAAGAGGTTGGTAAAGTTGTAATACTGCGCCAGCAATATCCGGTCAAGATCGGCTTTACCACTATCTGCATGGTCAAGTACGGTTTCCAGCACGGCGTTGTACCTTCCATTTATCCGTTCGTATTTTTCGGCAGGCGTGTAAGTGTCTTTATTCTCATGGAGTTCATTCCGCAGCTCGATCAGGGCAACACGGTGTTTCTGGTAAATTTCCCGCTGTACCTGGAGCTGCGTGTTTCTCACCGGATCTTCACTGTGTATGCTCAGGGATTCGAGCAGTGCATGTTGGTCCCAATTCAAGGTTAGTGTATCGTTTTCGCAAACGGATAGGATGATGGTCCGGCTTCCGGGTAGATACAGATAAATGTCCTGTGTATTACTGACTTCAAACTGTTCACTGAATGTACCATCGGGCTTTATCGGCACTGCTTTCGTAACAACGTCGAGGTAGGTAGTCATCCCCAACTCAAAGAAATCCTCATCGAAATGTTGTACCTTCCCGCGTAACACGAAATAACCCGGCTTGCCGAAATGCTGGATAAGTGAATCCCGCTGCATTTTTCGCGTTGTAATTTATCTTGTGAAGATCCGATTAGGGGTGTAAAGAGGGCCAACGAAAGAAAACACGCCCTATAAATTAGCTTTAATATTGACTTTATCATCTCGCTACTTAAAATGTGTTAACAGTTTATTTAGTACGGTTTCTTTTTTATTCCTCGAAATCGGTATTTTGGAATCGTCTTCCAATAGCAGATAACCGCTGTCTTCTTTGAGCAAGCTTTTTATATATTTCCGGTTAATCAAATGCGATTGATGGCAACGGATGAATCCGTAATCTGCCAATAGTTCGGAATACTCGAAAATAGGTCGCGACACAACGACCGATTCACCTGTTACCAGGAAGAAGCTGGTATATGCATTGGACGATTCGCAGCGGATGATATCAGCAGGCCGTACAAACCGCGTCTCTTTCAGGCTAGATAGGGCGAGGCGGTGCTCTTCCTTCGTTCCCTGATGTTTCAGCATTTCCAGTAGGTTTGCCACTTGTGGATTGGAACGGTTTCCGATTTTCGTCTCCACCTTAGCGATGGCTGTTTTCAAATCGTCGATGTCTACCGGTTTCAGCAGGTAATCGATGGCAGAGAATTTGATCGCCTGTATCGCATATTGGTCAAAAGCCGTTACGAAAATGACTTCAACAGATTGGTCGGGCAACGCCTTTAGCACCTCAAAACCGTTCTTCCCGGGCATATGGATGTCCAACAGCAGTAAATCCGGTTGGAGATCGCGGATTTTCCCGACAGCCTCATCTACGTCCATCGCGGTGGCTATTACCTGCACGGCGGGGCAATATTCCTGAAGCAAGCCCTGGAGGTTTTCGATGTTACGTTGTTCGTCGTCTATCAGTATGGTACGTATCATAATAACCAGTTTTTAAATTGAATGCAAACCTCGGTCAATCCGTCGTTGCGGCCAATAGCCAATTCCATCCGTTGCCGTTCAAGCATTGAATTAAGCAGGCGGATCCGTTCACGGGTCAATCTCAATCCAAATCCGGCGGTCTCATTCTGTTCTTCAAAGCCGTTGCCATTGTCTTGGATATTAAAGAGCAGGTCGTCGTTTTTTATGTACACCCGTATCTTCAAGGCACCTTGTTTGTATAAAGGTGCTGCACCATGTTTGATGGCATTTTCAACCAAGGGCTGCAACAGCAATCCCGGAACTTCCAATGCGTGGGTATCAATACCGGGCTCCACTTCGATATCGTAGGTGAATCCGAAACGCAGCTGTTCCAGCTTAAGATAGTTATCCATGAGCTTTATTTCCGTGGCCAGGCTGGTAAATTCGTCTTTGCTCCGCAGCAGTGACTCCCGCATCAGTGTGCTAAAGGTACTTAAATACTGATTGGCCGTTTTATTATCGCCCTTGGTCACCAGGCCTTGGATGGAGCTCAAGGCATTGAACACGAAGTGGGGGTTAAACTGTGAACGGATGGACTTTAATTCCGTCTGCGCCAATTGCCGTTGTACCTGCTGTGTGGCAAGCAGCGTGCGTTGCCTAGTTGATTTCCAAAGCAAGGCGAGCACACCCAAGGCTGACAGTACGGCTAAAGCCATCGTTAATTTAAACCAGACAGTCTGGTACCATGCGGCCGCAATGCTGAAGGGATAGGTACAAACATTATGGCGTTGTACGCTGTAGCGGATCTTGAGAATATAATCACCCGGTTGCAGGTCTTTGATCCAGATGAAGTTCAGGTCGAAGTCATTGGCCTGCCATCCCGTGCTGTCGTTACCGTTAACCACATTGTATTCAATGACTTCTTTCCTGTCGACAATATCATCGAGGTAGAAAATCAGGCTACTTTCGTTCGGTTCAAACACGTGTCGGGGTCGGAGTAAAACGGAATCGGTGGCCCAGTCGACCATCCGTACCGATAATTCATCGGGTGCCCATTGTTTTTTAAACATTTTCAAAAAATCAGTGAGTTCGGCAAATGTAAAGGTGCCCAGTACAGCAGGTGTACGCTGTACCCATAATGCCGACATCCTGACTTGAACTACGTTGGAAAGATCAACCCTCCTCACTTCAAATGTGAGGCTTTTACCGAACGCCTGTTTAAAGTGTCCCAAATAGGTCATCTCTTCATCCTCCTGGCCGGGGACTTCGATTTGGGTTAACATGTATGCTTTCGTAAATAGATGGGGTTTCGTCCAGGGGAGCACCTCGCGGGTTTGATCTTCAAGTACGCGGAACTCATATTGATCCGCATTGCGGCTACTGATTCCGTTCACCGTAATGATAATACCCGTCGAATCGAAAATCGGGATTGCATATTTGCCCGGATAACTACCTACAGCACTCACATAATAGTTGGACGAATCGGCTTCATAATTCCTTAATTCCGGTATTTTTTGGTGAGCATAAGGGGGGGTGATTGTCAGTGACTTCGAATAAAATGCGCCCATTTGCAGATAGGGCTCTTTCAAGTCTGTCCTATGGTTGGCACTTTCCCGGTAAAACCGAGGCGCCGGAAAACTATAATAGGTGTACCGAAGGTATTGGCGTATCGTATCCCCGTGTCGGTCCGCTGCGAGTAGCGGATGTACGCTGTCCAATTGCATCGTTAACCGCTAGCCGCACACAGAGGCGGTTAACGAAAAGAAATAGCAGATAAGGGCAATGCGTTTCATAACTTTATAAACTCCTGCAAAGCAACGGTATTAGCGCTAAAAAAGAAATCAGTGATTTGAATCGGGTGGTCGTGTTTTTGAAATTAGCTTGTGTTTATGATACTTATTTGGTTGGTGTAGCAAGAAACTTGTATACCACACCCAACATAAAATACTGACGTAAGGTCAACTGTTCCTGATAGTAATTGGTATTACCGTAGCCACCCATCCATATATTTTGGTTTTGGTTGAGGATATCAAATGCCGTAAACTTTAACTCTCCTTTCCGCTGCATGATGGGGTAGTAGAGTGAAGCATTCACGATGTGGAGATTGGTGCGGTCATTACGTAGACTTTGCGGTTGGTTTTTAACGGTATATGCTGTTTCCAACCGGAAGCTTTTTATATCATCCAATCGGAATACAGCGCCGATGCTATGCGAAACGTTTGTAATATCCCTGAAATTGACGGTCTGTTTTGCGTTATTTACCGTGTTCATCTGAATGCCATAGGTGGGTATTACCGTCACTTTATTTTTATAGGTTACATTCAGCGTATTCGTCAGATTGCCATAAAAGCTTCGCGCCTTGTTTTCCTCACCGTTTACCGTGTTGAATGACACGTTAGACGAACCGAAACCCGATACCGTTAAGCTAACATTCCAGGATTTGGATTGTGTGAAGCGTTTCATCAAATGTAGATTTGCAAATAGATTATCGGTGCCTGGCGCCTGGTATCGTTCATAAACCGATTCGGAACTGTTTACATTGTAAGATCTTTTCGAACCGATGCTGTAATCGTTTACAACGTAACCAATCGAAGCATTCACATTTAATTTAATGCTGTTGAACCAGTTGTAATAGCGTAAGCTAAAGTTATCCTCCATTTGGTTATTGAAGTAAGGGCTTGCAATCGTTAGGGAAGTGGGGTATAGGTTCGAATTTACCGCTATCAACTGGTAGAATGAAGGCAGCCGAACATACTTGGCGTAGGACAAGGTCATTCCCCGGTAGTTCAGCGATACATTGGGCAGCCAATAATTCAAGTTATCATTCAAGTCAGCCGTTTTTCCGTAGTAATGATAGTCGCGCCGTAAATCCAGCCACTCGACGCCGAGGGAAATTTTTAGTTTCTTTTTAAATAAGGAAGCATTTGCTTTGGTGCCCAGGTAAAGAAAGCCAAACCGCCCCTGTTTGTTATTGGCTACATCATCCCGGCTTGTATACTCGTCTGCATTTATTTTACTATCAATGGATTCCAGATTCCGGTTAAGCTCCCAATTATAACGGGTATACCAATCCCAGTTTATCTCTTCTCGAATCGGGATTTGTAAATTCACCGTATTCCCAATACGCATTTCATTCGTGTTTCCCCATGTCAGCACACCCTGATTAACGGTGCTGTCGTTAAATAAATAATAACGGTTAAACGAGTTCTGCTCGTTGTCATTCTGCGAAACCCGATTTTCCAGGGAGTGGGTGAGCGACAAAAGCATTTTTGAACGGGGGAATTTCTTCTCGGCATAGAAATTATACCGGTAACGGTTGTTCGATCTCTCCGAATTGTTATGGTTTTCCCCTTCCCGGACCTGTGTTTCGTCATCCCGCAAAGTATTGGAATTCCCGTGATACTGATTGTTATTCTGACCGAGCTCTACATTCGATTCCAATGAAATTCGGGCCGTGGTGTCCGGGGTATACCGTATAAACGCCCGGATTCGATGCGCATCATTTTTGTAAGTTGAATTGTCACTATTACTGGCTATTTCGGTAATTGACTCATAAAAATTTGAACTGATACCTTTATTATTGACATAATCCGTTTGCTGTTCAAAGGTGTACATCAGATTGGTCTTTAGCTTTTTTTCAATGTCGTAGTTCGCATTAAGAGCCAATGATATCTTGTTCTGTAAGCCACCGTATGACATATAGCTGTAAGAATTATTCTCAGCGCGATTCATGCCGCCGTACTGTGAAAGCTCACTGTAGTCAAACCCTTGCCGGCTGAGGTTATTAGCGTACCCGATAAAACTGATTTGCAGGGTATCTCGGAAGGTGTTGACTAACGCTCCCCCTTCATAGCGGTCACGTGTGCCGCCACTGCCGTAGAATTTTCCAAAATCCGCTTTTACGAACTCCTTTTTGGTTTTCAGATTAATGACAATGGGAAGTTCTGAGTCATCCAGAATTTCCCGCTTTGAGTCGCCCTTATCTTTAATCACCTGTATGATATCCACTAATGATGCATCTAGGTTTCGGGTAGCCAATGTGAGGTCCTGCGCGAAGAAATCTTTGTTATTGACGCGTACGGCCGAAACTTGTTTGCCCTGATAGTAAATCGTACCATCCACATTTACCTGCAGACCCGGCAGCAACTGCAATAATTCCTCCACATTTGCATTTGGACGTGTTTTGAAATAATCCGCTTTATACTCCAAGGTGTCGCCATTGAGCCGGATGGGGGCAACTTGTGTCACAACCACTTCATCGAGGTTGTTTCCCGACATCTGAATCGTGTCCAGAACAAGTTCTTCCTTCGCCTTTAACCGGATTTCACGATGGAAAGGGGAACTGTTTATATGCGTGATATATAACAATAAATCTCGTTGTGCCGGTATTCTGATCAGCTTAAATTTTCCTGCATCATCCGTTAACGAATAGCTTAGCACGGTTGAATCTGTAACTGCAACAATTGATACGGTGGCCTTGATCAGCGGTTGCCTATCCGCATCCAGCACCACGCCGGTTACCGAACCATAATTTTGAGCGAAAAGCAGTTGACAAAACAGGAAAAAGCTGATTGAAAATAAAATACGCACCATTTTTATATGCCTAATATAGGTTTACAGGCCCAATATAGGATAATCTTTTAGATGGCCGCTCATTTATATTGAATTTGCAGCTATTCCTGCCTACGGTGTAGCAGATGCTCCGGGTATTCCTGTATTCTTCCGTATGGGAACGATGATTTCTAACTTCCATTTTCAGCGATGGCTTTCTTCAGCCACTCGGATATGTCAGCAAAGACCCGCTGCCGTTCGTCCTCGTTAAGTACTTCGTGGCGCATGCCGGAATAGAGCGTTAGGTCAACCCGCTTAAACCCACGGGCCCGCAATCCCGCTACAGTCTTTTCCACACCTTTCCCGAAATCGCCGATGGGATCATCTACACCACTGACAAACAGAAAGGGCATCCCTCGGGGGATGTTTTCTGCCCAGTTTGATCGGGTTGCCCTGACATTGAGTGAGATGAGTCCGAAGAATGCATTGTTGCTGAAAGCCACACCGCATAGTTCATCCTCCAGGAATGCTTTTCTATTTGCTAGCCCGACGCTCAGCCAATTCGTGCCGTCATTAGGGTCTTCGTGCTTGAATTTCCGGTTGTTTATTTTCGAAAAGAGCGCATTGAGCCACCTGCTGCGTTTTTCTGGTGCGATGCGGTTCGCCAGGTACAGTACCGGGCGAAAGAGGGCCGCCAACGGATTCGGTCCGCCCGTCCCTACCAGGATTACACCGTCAAACAGGTGTGTAGCTTTCTTCAGCAGTACACGGGCAACAAACGACCCCATGGAATGCCCCATCAAGATCAGGGGTGCATCAGAAATGCGTTGCGAGAAGAAGTAGGCCATCTGTTCCGCTTCATCAACCAGGAGGTCACCGGGTTGATCCCTGCGGAAAAATCCCAATTGTTCTTTCGATTTTGCCGTGTGTCCATGCCCCCTATGGTCGTAGGTAAGCACAGCATATCCCCGCTGCTTTAAATAATCTGCGAAGGGTTCATACCTTCCGCTATGTTCCTGCATGCCGTGCAGCAGCACGATGGCCGCCTTTACGGCAATACCATCAGGCTCGTATACGGCATAGTGGATATGATTGGGAGCAATGCGTTCCATCCTGATTAAACTAACAACCCGAACTCATGGGTGGTCAATGATTGCAACAGTAAGCCTACTGATACAAACTAATTTATCGTCTTTGTTTACAATCTTGATGTTCCAAACATGTGTTCTCCTTCCGATGTGTATGGGTTCACAGATACCCTTAATTTCACCGTCACTTACGGGTCTTAAATGATTGGCATTTACCTCCAATCCAACAGCAGCATATTTTTCACGATCAATAATCAGCGCGCTTGCATAACTTCCAATGGTCTCGGCCAGTACCACAGACGCACCTCCGTGTAAAATACCTTGCGGTTGATGGGTTTTGCGATTTACGGGCATCGTTGCCGTTAAGGAATTTTCGTCCCATTCGGTAAATTTGATTCCTAAAAACGTACCCATGTATTCAGGAGCGTTATTTAGTTCGTCCAGATTTATCGGTGTTCTCCAAATCATCTTAGCAGCTTTTATACGCAAGAATACCAAAATAATTCCGCTTCCTTTTTCGTTTGCTTATTTTCTTCTTCCGTTCAATCAGTTTTTCACGCTCATCCCGATTCGCATCACCCGTATCATTTGAACAGTGCAGTTCGGACGAGGATCATTATCTCGTAGACTTTTTCCGGGCTGCCTTCAACGGCTCTCTGATCTTGATATAGACGTGTTTGATTTTTGTTTTTTCGGTGGATTTCTCTTCTACCTCAAAATATTTATCCAACGATTTGAATAACGGTGTAAGTTTCAGAAATCCATAGATCCTAGGGTCAAAATCAGGTTTCCGCTTGTTGATCAGCCCGCCTATTGCAGACAGTGGCGCCCATCCTCCCTCATCAGCCACGTCGTTAACGGTTGCCCGCAACAGGTCAATCGTTTCAGGGTCAATGGATTCATACGTTTTCGTATCACGAACGGCCTGTCTTTGGGTAGAGTCTGTAGTGGCATTTGTTATTCGGGAGGATACCTTTTCCCGGGGGGGAGAGAGGGTAGCAGTTTCTTTACCCAGTATTTCAATGTATATGAACTTGTCACAGGCCGCGATGAATGGTTTTGGTGTCTTTTTTTCCCCAACGCCAATAACCATTTTTCCCGACTCCCGGAGTCGAATAGCCAATCGGGTAAAATCACTGTCGCTCGAGACGATGGTAAATCCATCTACCTGATGGCTATGCAAGATATCCATCGCATCGATGATGAGCGCAGAATCCGACGAATTCTTACCACTGGTGTAGCTATACTGCTGTATAGGAGTGATTGCGTGTGTGAGCAGTGGCTCTTTCCATCCGGTTACGTGAGACTTCGTCCAGTCCGCATAGATCCGCTTGATGGAAGGAACACCATATCGCTTTACTTCATCTAAAATGTTTTCGATTGTTGAGCTCGACACGTTGTCAGCATCAATCAATACTGCTATTTTTAGATCCGTAGCTTGAGTCATACAAGGGACGGATTAATCTTTTCTCTTTTTTTCCGCCTGTTTCAGCTTCTTATCCGCCCTTTTTTCCTTTAGATTCTTTACGGCAGTTTTCTTGCCGCTGTCCTTTTTTGCTCCTTTATCTTTTGCCATGACCTTACGTTTAATTTTTGGTAAGATACTGTTTTTAATCTGTAATTGCTAAGAATTGAAAGATAAATATCTCTTCAATAAAAAAGCTGATATTCAACAATTTATTTCTACCTTCGTACCTAATTAATTACTTGAAGTCGCTCGGGGTCAAAAAGGGCTTAACGCAGTAAATGTCAAATTGATTTAGGTTCATTTTTCAACTATTATATTGGCCATCCGGTGGAGACCACTGGATGGCTTTTTTTGCAAACCGCCCACATTGCGACTAGCGGATAAACACAGTGATTTTATGATCCGATCCAAAATAATTGCTACCGGCGCATACATTCCCACGGAAAGAATTCCAAATGAATATTTCCTGAACAACACCTTTTTCGAACGGGACCATTCCATTATCCGTAATGCAACGGAAACCGTAATTCAGAAGTTCAAAGCCATTACCGGTATTGCAGAACGGCGCTATGCACCATCGGGTATTACCGCTTCTGACATGGGGTCGATGGCGGCAAGGGAAGCTCTCACCAATTCAGGAATCGACCCCGAATCCATTGATCAGATCATCGTCGCACATAATTATGGAGATATGGACCATCCCGGAGCATCCCGGGATGCTGTGCCTGCTCTCGCCTCGCGTGTGAAACATAAACTTGGCATTCATAACCCACGTTGTATCCCTTATGATATTCTCTTTGGATGCCCGGGATGGCTGCAAGCGATGATTCAGGCCGATCTTGCCATACGGGCCGGTATGGTGCGTACAAGCCTCATTATCGGAACGGAGACCCTTTCCCGGGTGTTAGATTCCTCAGACCGGGATAGCATGATTTTTTCGGATGGCGCGGGTGCCTGTATTTTGCAAGCGAATGGTGAGGACGGCGGCGGGGTTTTAAGCACGGGGGGGAGGTCAGATACCGCGGCGGAGCTTGGATTTATCTTTTCGGGCGGTAGGAATGACGCGGCTGATAGCAAACCGCAGTTCATCAAGATGAATGGACGCAAAGTATACGAGTATGTACTTGATTATGTTCCCCAGGCCATGAAGGAATGTTTCGACCAAAGCGGCGAACCGATTTCAGCATTGAAAATGGTATTTCTCCATCAAGCCAACGAAAAGATGGACGAAGCGATCATTAAGCGGTTTTATGGGCTTTACGATATAGATCCTTTTCCGGAAAACGTTATGCCCATGAACATCGCCTGGATGGGCAACAGTTCGGTGGCCACCATCCCAACCTTACTCCATCAGGTGGTAAAAGGGCAATTAAAATCCTTCGAATTGGTAAAAGGCGATGTTATTCTCATGGCATCTGTCGGCGCAGGGATGAATATCAATGCGGTAGCTTACAAATGGTAGGTAAATCTGGTAGCCCTGTATGCTTCGCTGTTTATATTCTTGTTCTTTTCCATGCCACTACCACCCCGTTTGAATAATGCATGAGGTCTGATTTGTCGGTTAAGCCGAATGCGCCAATTTTTATAGTTCAAGTTCAGCCTTTTTAGTTCGACACGTTTAATTTCCCATTCTTTGTGGTGGATGTCATAACGATAAATTGCTTCTTTTTTGTCAAGGTATAGGCAATAACGTTCCGTTAGCCACCGGTCCCACGCTGTTTTTTCGGCAAGTGGATTTTTCACTTCAAACTTAGTCTCCAAATAGAAATTCTTTATAAATACGTTCCAGCTTTGGATTTTTTCGCAACTTGCTGATCCCGGCTGCCGTAACTGCTGTGGCATTGAGGTTGAGTGCTTCCAGGTATGGCATGTTTTCAAGATAGTCAGCAATGCGGTCCGTCAGGGGGTTGTTTTCCAACCGGAGCTTTTCAAGGTTTGGTAAGTCTTTGAGAAATGCAAGGTCTTCATCTTTGAAATTGTTGTCGGAAAGGTTTAGCCAGACGACGTGATTCCCCACACGCAGCAGTTCTTCGCGGAAGTCCTCCGCTTTCAATCCCGAATGGTCCGGCAGCGTAACGTCCAGCACAACGGGTTTTTGTAAGTTGAGGCGGACATTCAGCCCTTTGTTACGCAACGCCTCTACCAGCGCAATATCCAACGTTTCGGGGATGTGTCCGTATTCGTTCGTGTTGCCCAGTGTGGGCAATCCGGCTGGCCCCTTATCCAGGCCAAGCACACTGGCCACCTGCATGAGCAAGGTATCGTTTGCCTCGAGCACCTCCATTGATTTGGCAGTTTCCGCTTGCGCCTGCGCTATCCAATAGGCGATGAGGTTGGTTTCATCTGCTGTAAGGGGCGTTTTGCCATCTGTGGGCATGAATTCCTTATGTGCCGGGTCAAGTGTTATACGCCGGAACAATTCGCTTTCCGCCAGCTTGCCAGGTACAACTGCCGGACCGCTCTTGCCGCCTTCCATGAGTTCGGCGTGGCTCGCGAGCGAAAGTTCGCCTTTCTTCTTACCGGGGCCATGGCATTGCCCACATTTTTGTTTGAGTATCGGATGCACCACGTCTTCAAACAGCAGAGCAGCAGATGCGGACACTGGTTTCTCCCGTTCTTCCTGATGCAGGGTTTGTAAGCTCAGGTAATCGCTGCCGTGTGTGAGATTGCCACCCTGGTGGCCGCTGTAAATGATCAGCGCCGTCATCCCAATGAGCAGGCCCGAAAATATCCGGGGAGAAAAGGTGTTTATCCGTATCCGGATATACAAGAGGATTCCAGCACCTACAGCCAGTGCAATGCCCGACACCTTGTGGCGGTTTAACAATACCTCGTCATAATCGCCCGTCAAAGACAGGAGATAACCAAACAGGCAAGCGACTACGGCCGATAGGAAACCGACGAACAGCACGAAAGGCACAGCCTGCCGTAAGTAGTGGAAACGCGCTCTCCATGCAGCCAGATCCAGCAAAACAGCCAGTAGCAAAAATCCGATTGGAAGGTGAACGACAATAGGGTGCAGCCTGCCGAGAAAAGTAAGGAAATCCGACATGAAACGAAAATCAGCTGAGAATATCTTTTACCACATTTCCGTGAGTATCCGTGAGCCTGAACCTCCGTCCCTGGAACTTATACGTAAGCCGTTCATGGTCAACACCCATCAGGTGCAACAGCGTTGCCTGGAAGTCATGCACGTGTACAGGATCTTTCACAATGTTGTAACTGAATTCATCGGTTTCTCCATAGGAGAAGCCCGCTTTCACACCCGCTCCCGCCATCCACATGGTAAAGCAGCGCGGATGGTGGTCCCGTCCGTAATTGGTAGGGGTAAGCTGTCCCTGTGAATACACCGTACGGCCAAATTCTCCACCCCAGATGACGAGCGTGTCTTCGAGCAATCCCCGCCGTTTGAGGTCGGTAATCAGCGCTGCCGTGGGCTGATCTGTCTGGTGGCATTGATTTTCAATACCGGAGGGCAGCCCGCCGTGGTGATCCCACCCTTGATGATACAGCTGCACAAACTTCACATCTTTCTCCAGTAACTTCCGCGCAAGGAGGCAATTGGCGGCATAAGTACCGGGGTCGCGGCTATCCGGCCCATACAGCTCAAATACCTCGTTTGGCTCATCGGCCACACTCATAACGTCAGGCACGGATGTCTGCATCCGATAGGCCATTTCATATTGAGCAATCCGCGCATCTACTTCGGGATCGCCGTAGGCACTGTTTTGCAGCTTGTTGAGGCGGGTAAGGTAGTCCAGCATTTCTTCCCTGTCCGTTCCATCGTATCCATCCGGATTATTGAGGTAAAGGACGGGGTCTTTGCCCGCCCTGAATTCTACCCCCTGATACGCTGACGGAAGAAAACCATTCCCCCACAGCCGGGTATACAGGGGTTGATCTTTGGGTGCATTTTTGGATACCAACACGATGAACGAAGGCAAGTTTTCATTATCCGTGCCGAGTCCGTAACTAAGCCATGAGCCGATCGAAGGCCTTCCCGGAAGCTGATTACCTGTCTGGAAAAACGTAATGGCGGGGTCGTGATTGATGTGCTCTGTGTGCAAGGATTTGATAATGCAGAGCTCGTCTACGACCTTGGCCGTATGGGGTAGCAGCTCGCTCACCCATGTACCATTCTTGCCATACCGGTTGAATTTGTAGAGCGATGGCACCATCGGGAATTTGCTCTGGCTGGCACTCATGGCAGTAAGGCGTTGCCCTTGGCGGACGGAACCCGGCAGGTCCTGTCCATACCGGTCAACGAGCGCCGGTTTGTAGTCGAATGTTTCGATTTGGGACGGCCCGCCGCTCATGAAAAGGTAGACCACTCTTTTCGCTTTGGGTGCAAAATGCGGCAATGCATTGATCACGTCGTCAATCGCAGCCTCGGAAGCGGCCGCTGATGGCGTTCCTTTGCCGGAGGCCCAATTTTTGCCCAATAAGGAACTCAACGCTAACGCACCGATGCCGAGGGAGGTTTTCGTCAGAAAATTACGGCGGTCTAACCGTTTGTTCAGTTTGTCAAATGCCGGCGTATGCAAGCGGAAATTGTTTTCATCGTCATGATGGTGTGACATGATCTCAACTGTTTTGTATGATACTTATCTTTTCGTCAATGCCGCATCCGAATTTAAAATCGTGCTGGCTACTACCGTGTTTGCCGCGAGGAGGGAGGCATCCAGATCCTTGGAAGGCCGGTGCTGACCCACGGTCAACCACCCCCGTGATTTATTCGGATCAGCGGCAAACTTCTTGCGTTCCACTTTTTGCAGTTCCATCAACAGATTTAATTCTTCACGCGCAGGATGCCTGCTGGTGAGGCGTCTGTAGGCTTGTGTGATGGCTTGCTTGGTATCGGCAATTTTGGTCATTTCTTCTCCCATTGCGCGGGAGGCTTCTACAAATGTAGGGTCATTCAACGTCACCAGGGCCTGTAACGGCGTGTTTGTTTTTTGTCGCCGGATAACGCAATAGCTCCGGGAAGTGGCATCGAAGGTGCTCAGTGTCGGGTGCGGTACAGAACGTTTGATCATTACGTATAAACTGCGGCGGTAAATGGCATCTCCTGTATCCGGCACATAGGTGGTGTTGTTAATCTCCCAAAGGCCCGGCGGCTGATAAGGTTTCACGCTTTTACCCCCAATACGATGATCGAGCAGTCCGCTAGCCAGCAGCACATTATCCCGGATCATTTCGGCAGGCAACCGATAGGATGGACCGCGTGCTAACAATCGGTTTTCCGGATCCCGGTCCCTGAGTTCGGGGGCTGTATACGAATGCTGCCGGTAGGTGGCAGACATGACCATCATTTTTATTAGTTTCTTGACGTCCCAGCCCGATTCCCGGAAGGTCACCGCCAGCCAGTCCAGCAGCTCCTTGTGGCTAGGCATTTCACCCTGATTGCCGAAGTCTTCTGCCGTTTTAACCAAACCGGTACCAAAAAGGTTTTGCCACATCCGGTTTACGGCCACACGGGCAGTGAGGGGGTTATCTTCGTGGGTTAGCCATTGGGCGAGGCCATAACGGTTTCGGGGAAGATTTTCCGGAAAAGAAAGTATGGAAGCAGGCGTATTGGGATATACCTTTTCGGTGGGTGCGTCGTATACGCCGCGGTCCAGCACATAGGCCTGCTTCGGCACATCCATTTCCTGCATTACCATCAGTTCCTTCAATGCTTCGGTAGAGTCAGCCTGTCGGGTACGCCATTGCTCCAACTGTCGATGGGCCGCCAGTACGTTGGGGTCAGCGGTGGAGAAATAATAGGCCCTGAGGATGTTTACATCCGCTTCGGTGAGGAGATTCCGGTCTTTACCCGCAACAGGTTTCCATGCAGCCTTTCCGGCGAGCACGCTTACTTCGTAAGGAGTCAACGCGCGGTTGTATACGACGATGTTGTCTGCCAAGCCATCTTTGAGGCCGAGGCCTCTTGCCCATCCGCCGATCTGCAATCCATATTGTGGCATCCCCCCGGTGAAGATAATGTCTTTATACAGGTTGTCCATTTGAGTGTCCATCTCGGCTGCTTTACCGTCGAGGAAAAATTGAAGCCCTGCGGCACGCGAGGAACCATCGTAGGTCATGGTCATTTGCACCCACCTGTCCCGGGGGATGGTATCGCGGCTGATTTTAATGATCGCATTTCCCGGGGCTGCGTGGGCCATGCTCATTTCGACCCGGCCATTCTTGAGATAGAGGTGATACCCCTTGAAATTAAAGTGCCGCTCTCCATAGCCCTTATGTAGAATGACACCTTCCTTCATTCCGGCGGGGATAAATACCTCCATCCCCACGGTGAAGGGCTGCGACCTACGGAAAATGCCCACTTGGTTAAAATCCAGCCAGGCATCGCCATCAAAAGCCAACGCAAACCCTGCTCCATGTTTCACGAACACCGGAGGCGCTTTTACCTCACCGGCTTCTACCTTGAATATGCCACCGTTAAGGTTTTTCTGGTCGAACGTATACCGGGCCTGGAGGCCTTCTTTGGGTACGGTCACTTCGTTCAGTTTTTTGTATGTGCCGGAAGCTAACCAGTGTTTAAAATCTGTATCGGCATGCACAATGGCCTGCTCCACTTGTTGTTCAGATTCAGCAACATGTTTATCGATGAAGCGCAACATGGCTTCCTGTTCTTCCGTTGGCAGCAAGAGGGTAGGTGCAGGGGGAGTATCGTCCCACGATATCTGTCCGGCTTCGGGGATGTTATTAAAGAAGCTGTAAAGCTCAAAATAATTCTTTTGGGTAACGGGATCGAACTTATGGTCGTGGCAGCGGGCACAGCTAACGGTAATGCCCAGGAATGCATCCCCAAAGGTGTTTGTGCGGTCCATGACGTACTCTGCCTTGAACTCCTCCTCAATGATGCCTCCTTCCATATTTTGCTGGTGATTGCGGTTAAAGGCCGTTGCAACGATCATGTCTCGGGTCGCATTGGGCATCATGTCACCCGCTAGTTGCCAGTGGACAAACTGATCGTAGGGCAGGTTTTGGTTAAAGGCCTTGATGACCCAATCGCGGTAGGGTGACATGTCGCGGATGCGGTCAACCGTATAGCCGTACGAGTCGGCAAAGCGGGCTACATCCAGCCAGTCCATTGCCATCCGTTCTCCATAATGCGGGGATTGTAACAGCCGGTCTACCTGTTTTTCGTACGCGTCCGGCGACTCGTCTTTTAGAAACGCTTCGATCTCTGCGAGCGTCGGCGGCAATCCCGTAAGATCAAGGCTGAGCCTGCGTAATAAAACCTCTTTATCAGCTTCTCCCGAGGGCTGTAACCCTTCCCGGTGCAGGCGGTAGAGGATAAAGTTGTCGATTTCATTACGAACACGCCAGTTTTTGTCGGGCACCTTCGGCGGAGTCGGCTTTTCGGGTTTTACAAATGCCCAATGGGGCTGATATTCTGCACCATCCTTAATCCACTTTACCAGGATTGCCTTCTCTTCCGCGCTGAGCGTAAGGTGAGACTGCCGGGGCGGCATCCGATAATCAGGGTCGGCCGCCACGATGCGGTGAAACAGCTCACTCGCATTGAGGTTTCCCGGTTTTATAGCCACTTTTCCAGGTGTTTCGGGTAGCTCTGCATAGGCTATTTCTGCGATGTCTAACCGTAACCCCGCCTCCTGATTGGCTTTATCGGGACCGTGGCAGGAGAAGCATTTGTCAGACAATACCGGTTTAACGTGTGTATTATAATCCAATTTGTCGGGTAAGGTATCGTATGCCGCTGCCACATCATCGGGAAGTGGCGCGGAGCAGCCTGCGCAGACAATCATCAATAAAAACGTAAAAAAATAATGATTCATCGTTTCCCCGTCGATCAATAAGGCCATAATCAGGCCATGCTTATAACGATTAGCTGTTATAAAAGTAGGGTATTAATTTGGGAAATTAATGTAAAAATCGAATTTGGAAGAATATTCGTTATGCAATAGCTATATCTGTTTACCGAAATTTTCCTTTAATTTGTTATAGCCCAAGGCTGTTTATACCATATTTCGTTAGGTTTAGTTATGCAAGTTGAATCCCCTTACCAAAAACCCTGGACCATCCGGCAATTGCTTTGGTTCCGTTTTTTTCTGGTGTTTTTTAATCTATACATCTTTCCCTTCCCACTGGGTCATGTACCCGGTTTGCATATTCTGACGCAGTGGTACACCCGTATTTGGCATGCGGTAGTTCCGTGGGTAGGCGCTCAGGTATTGAAGCTCGATGAACCCATCACAATATTTTTTAGCGGTAGTGGCGACAAAACCTATGATTATGTCTTCCTGTTGATTGCATTTACCTGCTCCCTGGTGGCCGCTACGCTATGGACCCTGCTTGCCCGGCAACGCCGGTCGCATAACCATTTGCTGGAGGTATTGCGTATTTACGTCCGTTATTATTTAGGAGTGATGATGCTTATGTACGGCATGTCAAAGGTATTTCATTTGCAGATGCCTTCGCCTTCGCTGCTGCAGCTCCTGCAGCCGCTGGGCGATAAATCGCCTATGGGCCTGGCTTGGACATACGTGGGGTATTCCCCCGCATTCAGCATGTTTGCAGGATTGTCTGAAGTCATTGGCGGGATGTTGCTGTTTTTCAGGCGTACAACGCTGTTGGGTGCCTTGCTGGTGGCTATCGTAATGGTAAACGTGATGGTAATGAACTTTACCTTCGACATTCCAGTCAAGCTTTATGCTACGTTGTTGGTACTGATGGCGGTTTTTCTTATTGCTCCAGATACCAAGCGATTGTTGCAGGTAGTCTTATGGAATGAAGCAACCCAGCCCCGCCGGCCGTACGTTTTCAAGCTATCCCGTCGTTGGCGGATCGTGGCATTGATAGTGAAAATTATCTTTGTAGGGGTCATATTCGGAGGCGATGCTTACAGCTCCTGGCGGGCCGTTCATACGTACGGCGATCGCCGGCCCAAGCCACCGTTATATGGCATCTTTGATGTAGACCGGTTCGTGCTGAGAGGCGATACCCTGCCGCCGCTGACCACAGACACCAAAAGATGGAAACAACTGATTCTGCAGTCGCCGGACTACGTGCATGTCAAACTCATGAATGATTCTTTGGTATACTATCCCTCTTCGTGGGATGAGGCCACCCATCGGCTCAGCATCAAAGGTACGCAAAACGGTGAAACGGTGGGTATGTTTACATATAAGCAATCAGATACTTCCGAGTTGCAATTGGATGGGGTACTTCATAAAGAGGGGATGGTTATCCACTTACGGGAGCGTGATCTCCAGACCTTCCGGCTGCTGAACAATCGGTTCCGTTGGATACAAGAGTATCCATTTAATCGGTGATATCTGCTGTTAGTTGTTTTTTAAGTTCTTTACTGTGGCTGAAATACAAAAAAAAAGCTATGACATAAACAACGGCTAATGCAGGCTTTTCTAATTTAAAGTTTTGAAAGTCGAATTGCTTAAATAATGCCGCACCTATCACGATGGCGCCGATTATAAAAACAATTAATAATCCCTTTTTATTTTTCATGATTTAGCGTTTTATTAACCATCAAGTCAACCATTGCGCCGAATGTACAGAAATAAAATAAGAAGGAACAAGTGGTTGGATGCAAGAACCCGTATTGAGTAACAACATTTGCAAATCCCAAAACGATGTTTTATCTTGCACATCACAACGACCTTATAAAACTAAAAGGCCCGAAAAAAGAGAGAACAAACAAAATTGTCATCAACATCTCATCCGTCAACCGCCATGCGTAAACGTTATCCTTACTGTTTCTCCATCTTCGGATCCGTGCAACCGGCGGATATCATTACACTCGCAACTTAGGGATTCTCACAGACTAATTGATCCAAGGAAACTGTATGTACGCAAGATCTGCCGGTATCTTCCTCCTTTTCCTTAGTATGGCCTCACTCTTGACCTCATCAACGAGCTGGTGGTAGACTGTACCATCATGTCGCTGTCCTGTTTTCCCATTTGGTGGCTGCATTTTACCGTCTTGGCTCATTGGCCGCTTAAAAAGCGGTTTGCGCTCCATGTGGTCACAGCGGCCTGTTACTACGGCATCTGGGTAGCTTTATACCAAATTTACAATCCATTGGTTGGCAAGCCGATGATGTCCGGACTCCAGGTATTACAGAATGCAGGTCCCAATCTCCTGTTTTACGTTCAGGTGTTCAGTATCTTGCACATCTATCATTTCTTCCGCGAACGTGAATCGCAACTGTTGCGTGAAAAAGCATTGACGGATCTAGCCCATCAAAGCGAAATCAATGCATTGAAAGCACAAATACAACCCCATTTTCTGTTCAACACATTGAATAGTATCAGTGCCTCTTTACCACCTAAACAGGAAAAGACGCGTATTCTGATTGCTAAACTTGCAGATACGTTCCGTTATGCACTTCGGGCTACGCAGGAGACCCTGGTGCCGCTTTCAAGCGAACTGGAATTCATCCAGATTTACCTCACCCTGGAACAGGCCCGATTTGGAAAACGGTTGCGATTCCATATCGAGGCAGACCCCGGCCTGGAGCGAACCCAGGTTCCTCCGCTGCTGCTTCAACCCCTTGTTGAGAATGCATTGAAACATGCCATTGAGCCTTCGCTCGATGGGGGGCAGGTGAATATCGTATGCCGTCTTCACGACGGCAAGGTCCATGTTCGCATTAATAATACCGGCAATCCCTTCCAAGGAGATATCGCCAATATTTTTGCAGAAGGAAGAATCGGCCTTTCCAATACCGCGAAACGGCTGTTTTACCATTTTGGGGAGCAATTGACCGTTGAGCAGAACAGCTATGGCGGATTGCAGGTTTCGTTTCAGATTCCCCACTAATGGATTTGTCGTTCATTTTCACGTTAGATAGAACATGAAGTACCTATTTTGCGGATTTCTGTTGTGTATGCTGGCTGGCTGCAAAAATGATACAGCCTGTTCGGACTGGGAACATCCCGAGCCGTATTGGCGGGTGTTCCGGAATGGAACATACCATGAAGGCCTTGCCGGAACATACGGTTACCAGCTTTTAGGAGATCTTTGGATCACCGGATCACATGCCGACGGTCATGTCTTTTCGGTTTTCATCTATGGTCTATCCGTTCCCCAAATCGGTTTTTACCCCTGGCATGATGGCAGCGGTTATACAGCTGCTGCCGATGGGAAAGGTTACATGCTTTACCTAGCCGGCAGGCGATATCCCGAGTATGCCCCGGAAACTTGGTGGCGATGTTGCGTTGCTACCGGGCCGGAAAATCAGGCATCTCCCGGAGGGATCACCATCCGTCGTGTCCAAGCGATCCATGGAACGATGTACATCGAAGGCACCCTCACTGCCCGTTTGTGGGATGGGCATGGCCAATGCAACCCTGAAGCGGATAGTGACGTCCGTATTGACTTCTTATTGGCCCCGAAACGTTAGATTTCCTCATCACCACCAATGGATTTTCATGCATTGATAGTTGATTAATGTTTTTAACAAATTCAAAATATGGCATTAAAATGCTGTAATACATGTATATAGTGATAAGTTTTTAAGTGTGTAATAATTACACTAAGGTTACAAATGATGACGTAACAAGCGGTATCTTTGCATTAATTATTTAGATACTATATATTAACATTATTTTAACTTATCATGATCGACGAGATTTTAGAAAAAAGCGCAGAGCAAAAACAACCTGTCCTTTCAAACACAATCTTATCCGCTAAAAGCAAGTCTGCTTTTATCCCTTCTCGTTTCTCAGTCAGAAGACTTAGAAAACATCCCGGAATACAAGCTAACCGAAATCCCATTGTCATTAGTTGACGTAAAACCCATTTTTGATAAAGGGGCTGGCACAGCGGTAATCCATTGTGGCAGCCCTTATTATATCTGCTATCCCGATCTAAGCCCTCATCCATATATTCCCACTCCGTAAACTAAATCTTCCTACGCCTGTTACTGCCGGTCATGAAAGTACAGTAGTGACTCCACCCCATAGCAAAACCGTAGCCTATAAGCAATTGCCCATCTCGTATTCACTTTATAGTTCTATTTTCCTAATTTAGTCGTAGTTTGCGGAATTAAAATGAGAGAAGAAGTAAGTTAAGCAACTATACAGAATGATAACCAACGTCATCACCGACATTTACGATTTAAAGATTTTAGATACCAGTTACGTGACGCATAACGTAAAACGTTTTGTGTTGGAAAAACCGGCAGGTTTTTCGTACATACCCGGACACTCCACGCATTTAGCCGTTAATGCACCGGGATGGGAGGACCAATGGCGCAATTTTACATTTACTTCGCTTAATTTCTGGAACTATCTTGAGTTTATAATAAAAATCTATGACGATCATAACGGCGTCACCCAGCAATTGGGCAAGCTGAATGCAGGGACTGCCATACGGATGAAAGATGTGTTTGGAACCATTGATTATAAAGGCCCTGGTATTTTTATTGCAGGGGGTACCGGCATTACTCCGTTTATAGCCATCTTCCGGGCTTTATACTACAGTGGCAATATGCGAGACATTGGCTTGTTCTATTCCAATCACTACCACAACGATGTGATTCTGCATGAGGAACTTACTCAAATGCTGGGTAAAAATTACGCCAATTTTTTCAGTAAAGAAGGCGTAATCGGTTTTGGTGAAAAAAGAATAGACCGCGATTTCCTGGTGAAGGCCATCGGAGATTTTGACAAGCGGTTTTATGTATGCGGGCCGGAAACATTTGTCGATGATATCAGTGGATACTTAATAGAACTCGGTGCACGCATGGATGCGATCATTATTTAAGAATTGCCATTTTATATAACACACTGAACTGGTGACCGAATGAATGCCGTTGGTGAATTGTACAATCGGATTGAAAACCTCAATTTGTGGGAGAAGTCCATCGTCGTGGAAAGAAACAAATACCTCGCTGAATACGGTGCGGTTGAGAAGAAACTCTACTACATCGTATCGGGCAGCTTGAAGGTCTGTATGAGGGACGGTGAGGAAGAACACATTGTGAGGTTTGGGTACCAAGGTGATTTTATTACGTCGTTGGACAGTTTTATCAGCGGAAAACCATCTGATTTTTACATCCAAGCCATCAAACGGACCGAGGTGAAAGTCATTTCCAAAGCGGCTTATTTGTCATTCATTGAGCTGAATCCGGCGAACAGACAATTATGGCAGGCTATGCTGGAACAGCTGGTGCTTCAGCAACTGGAACGCGAAAAGGACATGCTCATCAGCTCACCGAAAGATCGGTACCTGCGTGTATTGAAACGAAGTCCGCAATTGTTTCAGCAAATTCCGCATAAACACATCGCATCCTATTTGCGGATGGCCCCGGAAACGTTGTCCCGCCTTAAAAAATCTTGACTTCAATCAATTATTATTTGCGGGAAATACAGGAGCTTTGCCTTTAAAATCGTGTATGATAAATGTGGAAGAGTTATTGACCGAATTGAGCGGTCTCACACAGCAACACATCCGGGCGGTACAATCATTCAAGGAATTGCCGCAGGAGTTGCTGAACCGGAAGCCCGCCGCTGGCGGCTGGAATATACTGGAATGTGTGGAACATCTAAACCGGTACGGGGATTTTTACATTCCGGAAATTGAACGCTGCATCCGAAATGCAAAATGCCGGCCATCGGCTGTTTTCAAGCCCGGCCTTTTGGGAAATTATTTTGCGAAAAGCATGCTGCCAAAAGAGCGGATGAACAAAATGAAGACGTTTAAATCGATGGATCCAGCGGATAGCCCGCTTGACCTTTCCGTGTTGGATAAATTTATTCATCAGCAGGAACAGTTGCTCCAACTCCTCGAAGTTTCTAGACAGACAGACCTAACCGGGGTCAAAACTTCGATATCGATCTCAAAATGGATAAAACTGCGCCTTGGAGATACACTCAGGGTGGTGGTCTACCACAACCTGCGGCATGTCGCACAAGCGCAGAAGTTGGGTTAATGCCTTCAGATATAACGATCTCAACGATGCGAAAAAAGATGATAAAAAAATCAATAATTTATCTAAGTTTGATATCTAATAGTGTTTAAACGTTGAATCTATGCTCGATATCGTTATAGAAACCCGGCAGGCCGAAATTGCACCAGGTTTTGCCGTTAAGCGTATACTTCCATACCGGCTTCGGAGAATGGTTGGGCCGTTTATTTTTATGGATCATGGCGGCCCGGTAACGATTCCTGCAGCGGCTGTAAACAATTTGGACGTGTTGCCGCACCCGCATATTGGCCTATCCACAGTCAGTTATTTGTTCAGTGGCCATGTGACCCACAGGGACAGTCTTGGCGTGGAGCAGGTGATAAAACCCGGTGAGGTCAACTGGATGACTGCCGGCAAAGGCATTTCGCATAGCGAACGATTTGAAGATCCGGCGATGCTGAACGGGGGAGAACTGGAAATGATACAGACATGGGTGGCACTCCCCGAAAAAGATGAAGAGAGCGACCCTTCCTTTAACAACTACAAGGCTGAACAATTGCCCGTTTTTACGGACACGGGTATTTGGATTCGTTTGATTGCAGGCGATGCCTATGGATTGAAAAGTAATGTCAAAACACATTCTCCATTGTTCTATGTACATGTCGTACTGGAACCCGGTACTCATTTTGGGCTGCCCATTGGACATAGTGAAAGAGGGGCATACATTGCTCGGGGTAGCGTCGAAGTAAACGGGATTACGTATACCGCAGGACAACTGTTGGTATTCACCAAGGGGGTCGATCCATTGATTATTGCCTGCGAACAAACCACGTTGATGATGCTTGGAGGTGAACACCTGGGCGAACGGCATATCTGGTGGAACTTTGTTTCCAGTAGAAAAGAGCGGATTGAGCAAGCTAAGGAGGACTGGAAACACGGGCGTATTGTGTTGCCACCCATGGATAATGAAGTGTATATACCTTTACCTGAAGGCCGTGGCAAACCCGCAGGCGACCCGCCCCCAAATGCCCTTTCCTGATATAACGTAAAACCTATCCTAACGGGCTTTTACAGCCCGACATTAATGAGCTGAAAATACTGGAGACCTCAATGATATTGATGATAATACTGCATGATACAAGTCTCCATTTCATGGAAATCAATGTCTAGTTCGTCGGCATTCAATGGAAGACCTTGTGCTGAAAGTATTTTCCGGACCTGCCGGTTAGCTATCTTCGCGGCATACTGCCCCGGCACCGCCAGTTTGACAAACAACTGGTTGCTGCCATGAACCGTGCCGGTCTGGATAGCTGCTATATCCCGCCATTTGATTTTCCCAACGGTTTTTCCAAGAATCGTTCCTTTGAAATAGAGGCCGTCGGCATCCAGCTCTAGGCCAGTCTGCTCCCGGCTAGTCATTCTTAGAAGCTGAGCCAGGGCCATGCTGCCGCCACCAACCGTCACACTGGCAAATACCAGTACGTACCCGGTTTTTATCCCTCCGGATTGTAAGGAAACGTACAGCATGGCACCGCCCAGCACTGCCACCAGTACACCCATAATGAGGATTTTCCGGCGCTTTTTAGGATTGAAAAGAAAGGTTCGCTTGTTCATTCTGTTTCGTTAATCTGTTCGTATTCTTCGATGGAGCGCCCCGTCTTGCTTGCCCCAAAAAATAGGATCCATAGGGTATGGTCGCTGTAGCGGTGGATTCCGACCCGATTGTTCTTCAGTAGAGCCAATACGGTGATCGCTTCTTTCACGTCGAAATAGATAACCGGAATGGGAATCATCTTTCTTTTCTTTTCTAAAATCAGGTATTTGCCGCGTTTGCGGACAGGAACGTTGAAGCTTGCGATAAGCCGTTGCTGTTGGTATGCCTCGACTTTCAAAAGGGCTTCGGTTGCCAAAGCCAAGCGGATGATCGCCTCGTCGCGAACGGGAGGCAGGGTATCCTTTTCCCGGCGGTGTGCCGCCAATCTGTCCCATAGGCGAGAACGCACAACGGTGTAACGCTCCGTGATTTCTGCGGGTGTATTGGAATAGCCCACACCGCTAAACTGTGCTGTGATGACAGCCGGCTGCTTCGAAAATTTTTTGGAAAGCTTGCGGGTAGACGTGCAGCTTGCCGATGCTACCAGGAGCAGGATATAACCTATAACTCGCATAGATCTATACTTTTATAAAACAAGATAAGGATGGAGAGGGAATACACTGAAAATGGTTTTAGATTTGCGGGAAAAGATTTACGATTCGTGTATCAAAGTCAGGAAACGGGAATCATCAGCGTTACGCTTGTGCCGCCATCCTCATTTTTACGGGTTTCGATGCGGGCTTCTTTGCCCAATAGTGCCAGCCGTTCGCGGCTGATGATGCCGGAGAGTGAACGGTGGCCCCCGGTCGTATGCTGTTGCCTTCCGGCACGGCCGCTATCGGTGATTTCTACATGAAGCATATCCCTTTCTTCCGAAAATACGATGTGTACAAAACCGTTTCCTGATTTCATATCCACACCATGGAGAATGGCGTTCTCGACAAAAGGCTGTAGAAGCATCGGCGGAATCCGGATTTCGTCGGTTTCCATCCCTTCCGGCACGTGCAGGGTGTAGGTAAATGCATTTTCAAAGCGCATTTGCTGCAAGGTCAGGTAATATTCCAGCGTTTCGACTTCCTGCGCCAACGAAACCAACTGCTCCCTGCTTATTTCCAATGAATTCCGCAACAGTTTGCTGAATCGGCTCAGGTAGCTGATAGCCTCTTTTGTGCGACCCTGCCGGATGTAATGCTGCAACGCAGTAAGTGTGTTGAAAATAAAATGAGGTTCCATCTGTGTACGCAGCAGTTGCTGTTGCAGGATGACCTGATCTTTTTCTTGCTGTATACGCCTTTGCCGGAATCCGTAATAGATGAAAAACAAAACCATCGCCAACAGGACCGCTGCCAATAGGCTCACCATCGTCCACAAACGGTTTTGCTGCAGTTCCAGTTCCTTGATCTGTAAACTTTCGTTCAATTGCTGGATCGAACGTTCCTGCGTCTGGATTTCATACAGGCTATTCATTTCAGCGATAGCCAGCGTATTTTGCCGGTCATAGAGTTCGCTTTGCAAGCGAATAACTTCGTTGGCCGAGTGCAGGGATGCTTTCAGATCGCCCGAGAGCGTATAATAATCAGCCCGGTTCTGGTGGTACACGATGAGGTGGTCGTAATCAAGGACCGTTTCATTTTTTGAAAGCAGGAGGTTGGCTTTGGCAAAGTATTCCGTTGCCTTGGTCCTGTTTTGCTGAGCGGTATAAATACCGGCAATATTCACGTAGGAAATGAACAGGTTATTGAGTATCACACTGCCTGATTTTCCACTGTTCAGCGCATTTTCCATAGGCGCTGTTTTGAGCAACTGGTATTTCAATGCCGAATCCGGTTCACACTTCAAATCATAAAGCAATGCTTTACTTTCGTATAGAAAATAAGGGTCATAAACGTCCGGATATTGAATTTGAAGCACCTCTAACCGCTCAATATAGTGGGCGATGCTGTCTATGTTGCCCTTGATGTGGTAGAGATTTTGGATCAGTTGCGTGATCGGCCGATGCCGGTTGATGTGTTTTTCGGGCAATAGCTTGGAGAGAAATAAGGCTTCCCGGTTCATTTCCAACGCCAGATCCAATCGCTGGAACTGCTGGTTGCTCTGTGCAGCAGCCAACAGGATAGCGGTTTTTGCCGATGGCTCCAGGGCAACGGAAGTATCCGCCAACACGATGGCAGCAGCTTTGTTGTAGTAATAATTGGCGCGGTGCAGGTGCCCTTCGGCAAGGCTTAGGTTTCCGATACCCTGGTAGATCCGGGCTTTCTCTTCCCAATGCCCTTTTTCGGCTTCGATGCGTTGGAATGCTTTTTCTAGATGCAGGGTGGAAGAATCGTTCTGCTTGGTCATGCCGTACAAGCGGGCCAGTTGGTAATTTACTTTGGCCGTGTACAGATTGCTTTCTTTCACCTGCTGCTCGTCGAGCAGTGTTTTCCACGACCGCACGAGCGAGTCTTTATTGTCCGGCGTCAAGAGAATCGGTTGCAGCAGCCGGATTTTTTCTTCAATGGAGCCGCCTGCTGCCCCTACAGCTGTTTTTCGGCCGCAGGAAAAACCGACGATGAGCAGGAACAACAACGAACCATATGTTAAGAGATTCCTCATCACTTACCGGATCAATCTGTTCAGGATATCCTGTTTCCTGCGGGATGAAATCGGTATTTCTTCGCCTTTATCCAGCACTACGGTCGTATGACTGATCAGCAACTTTACGTAAACCGTATTGATGACATAGGATTGGTGGGTACGGAGAAATTGTGCCTCGGGTAGCATGCTTTCATAAAATTTCAAGGGTCTGGAAGCGGTTTCTTTCTTGCCGCTTACAAGGAAAAAATGCGTGTAAGGTCCGTCGCCCCGGCAATACCTGATATCGGCCAACGGTATAATCCGAACCTCACCAAGCGAGGGCAACGCGATGTGTTGTGGTGCCTGCTTTTTTTGCAGGGCTGATTCAGTCAACGAAAGCTGTTCCCTGGAAGCCAGCTCATTCAAGTTCCGTACACGCTCAATTGCCTCCTTGAATTCCTGCTCATCAACCGGCTTCAACAGGTAATCCAATGCACCGTATTTGATTGCCCGGATGGCATACTGGTTGTAAGCCGTTACGAAAATAATATGCTTTGGGATGGTTTGGAGCCTATTCAGGATATCGAATGCATTGCAGTCGTACAGGTTGATGTCCATGAAAACCAGATCCGGCTGTATACGGCTGATCAGGTGCAGCGCTTCATCCAATGTGCCGGCATTTCCCATTAGCTCGAAACCTTCTTCCTGTCCGATCAATACCTTCAGTTCATTTATGGCGGCTGGCTCGTCTTCTATGATAACTACTTTATTCATCACTTGCGCGTAAAGTTAGCTTATTTTCTTTGCCAACGCAGCAAATCCAGTCCAGGCGATGGTCAGCACGACGAGGAAGACCGCCACCCATTCCATATCGGACGACCAATGTCTATCCAGCACAAAATTCCGGTAGGTGTGATAGGCCGCAGTCTTATTCGCAGGATAATCCGCGGGCATATCCTCCATACCCAATGGCGATTCAAAATAATACTGAAGCGCGGGACGGTGCTTGACAAAAAACCGGAACTCACCCGAAAACTCATCATCCACCGCAAACCCGGTCATCAGCCAAGTGATGAGCAAGAGGCCACCAGCTATATAGACGTGCTTTTTAGTGGTTTTCTTCATCCTCGGGGCGAAATGTCTTTCGGATCATCGTATCAAACTCCTTATCGTAGTAGAGATAGGAGGAATAAGGATCCGAATTGGTTTTTAGCTCAATGAGTTGCTGTGCCGGCGCGACATAGCTGGCCAATGATACGGCTTCTTTGGGGAGGGCATAGGGGTCTTTATAGACCGTGAACAGGATTTTGGAATAGAACACTTCGTTGAACAAAATCCTGCCTTTATTCGCATCGTCGAAACCGATGACGATGATGCGTTCTCTTACGTTGCCCGTGCTGTTCTTTTCACTCAGCACCACTGCCAATTCCTGCTTCGGCTGGTCGGTATATTGGTTCAGTCCGGTAAAGCTGGCAAGCCGGTACACCTGCGCGGTATTCCGTCGGTCGTTGACAAAGGCAAAGCTGCTGCCTTCATTGCTCTTGAAAAACTCCAAAAGTACCTCTTTGATGGCCAAAGGCGTATCGCGCTGCCAACTCACATCGGGGTCGAAATAATTAGCATACTCATTTCTGAAATCACACTCATCTTCGACCTCAAGGCTACCTCGCTTGTTGGGCGAGAGTTTTAAGTATTCCACCTTTCCCTGTTCGGCCAGGCGCAGGTAGGTGGTTAATGGGGGATTATCCGGATAGATCTTGACCGGGCTGAAGCGGGCTTTCGTTTCATAAAAGCTCACGCCTTTTTGCTCCGTTTGCTGGATTTCTTCGCCATAATGGATGAGAAGTAGGGTGTCGGGAATGCGGCTGTATGCCGCAGCG